>Ga0209307_1000016_pt1 | contig 217881 bp, 198 predicted proteins | sample COGITO_mtgs_1105_FD_185519 | JGI IMG/M metagenome (GOLD analysis project Ga0209307, IMG submission 185519) | Pelagic marine microbial communities from North Sea - COGITO_mtgs_110530 (SPAdes) (version 2) | ecosystem: Environmental > Aquatic > Marine > Epipelagic ... | reverse complement strand
TATTGGGCAGACTGGTGTCGACCCTGCCGGGAAGAGATTCCCGAATTGAATGAGTTACACGAGCGCCAAGAGGGCGAGCCGATTTATGTCTTAGGCGTGAATTTTGACTATCTAGAAGGGCAGGAGCTAGAGTCACTGATTGCACAGATGGGTATAGAGTTTCCGGTCCTTGTGGATGATCCCCAGGTTATAGTCGGCTACGATGCGGCTCAAGTGTTGCCTATGACGGTAATTATTTCCCCTCAAGGCTCGGTGCATAACGTGCTTGTGGGTCCGCAAACTACCGAAACTATTGAAGCAAGTTTATAACTCAGAGCGGACGATAATAAGGCTATTACCTTCAAGGCATTAGCCCAGAGTTAACCGCGCCTTATCTTGAAGCCAAAGGCGTGGCGCTCACCGTAGAGGAGCTACTTCAGCTTTGCTGTAACTTCATCTATGACATTAACCAAAGATACTTCGGTTGCAGACGCCTCATGTCTTAGTTTGTATTCAACAACATCGTTTTTCAAACCTCTGTCGCCTACTACCAAGCGTTGGGGAATGCCGATTAAGTCTGCATCGGCAAATTTCACTCCCGGGCGCTCGTCGCGGTCGTCGAGCAAAACTTCAAGACCGGCCGCAATAGCATCTGCGTAAAGTTTTTCCGCAGCCTCGCGCACCGCGGTCGATTTCTGCGGATTTAGGGCAACTATGTGCAAATCGTAAGGAGTAAGGGGCTGCGGCCACAAGATACCGTCCTCGTCATGGTTTTGTTCTATCACTGCAGCTACGAGGCGGGTCACCCCCATGCCATAGCAGCCCATGATCGGTATTTGGCTAGTGCCCTCTTTATCTAAAACGGAGGCTTCTAACGGCTCACTATAGGCTTTATCGAGTTGGAAAATATGCCCAACCTCAATGCCTCTTAAAAATTCAATGGTGCCCTTACCGTCTGGTGCGGTATCGCCTTCAACAACATTACGGGCATCTACTATTTGCTTATCCTCCAAGGCACAGTCTCGGTGCCAGTTGGCACCAGTGAAGTGCACTGCATCTTCATTGGCGCCACAAACGAAGTCAGCCAGCGCCGCCGCATCGCGATCAACCAAGTAATCGATTTTGCAATTTACCGGACCTAGAGAACCTGGGTGTGCGCCCATTGAAGCTACTATTTCTTTTTCATCAGCAAACGTTAATGGCGCAACAATATTTGGTAATTTTGCTGCTTTTATTTCATTCAGTTCATGATCGCCACGTAAAATAATTGCTACCGGACCTTCGTTACCTTTAACGACCAGTGTTTTTACGCAGCGATTTGCAGGTAGGTTAAGGCGCTTGGATATAGCGTCGATAGTTTTCTCGTTGGGCGTATCTATTCTTTCAAGATCTTCAGCCGGTGCTGGGGCACTAGATGGCGCTAAAGCGGTGGCTTTTTCCAAGTTGGCGGCGTAAGTGCCACCCGCTGCATAAGCAATAGTATCCTCGCCTGAAGATGCTAAGACATGGAATTCATGGGAGTTGTCGCCACCAATATTGCCTGTATCTGCTTGCACGGGTCTAAAAGTGAGTTGCATACGGGTGAGAATGCGTGAGTAGCAGTCGTACATTTCTTGATAGGTGGCGTCGAAACTCGCTTGATCTAGGTGAAATGAGTACGCGTCCTTCATCATAAATTCCCGCGCGCGCATGACGCCAAATCGTGGACGCCTTTCATCTCTAAACTTTGTTTGAATTTGATAAAAGTTGATGGGCAACTGTTTATAGCTGTGAATCTCACGACGGAAAATATCAGTGATAACTTCTTCGTGGGTTGGCCCCAGACAAAAGTCGCGTTCGTGTCTGTCTTGCATACGCAGCATTTCGTCGCCCATTTTTTGCCAGCGCCCACTTTCCTGCCAAAGTTCGGCAGGTTGAACCACTGGCATCAAAACTTCTTGAGCTCCGCTTATATTCATTTCCTCGCGGATTATAGTTTCAATTTTTCTAAGCACCCTCAAACCCAAAGGTAGCCAGGTATAAAGTCCACTTGCGAGTTGGCGAATGAGACCTGCTCGGAGCATTAGTCGATGACTAATCACATCGGCATCAGCAGGGTTTTCTTTCAACGTGGGTAATAAGAGAGTTGATTGGCGCATATTTGAACTTTTTAATGGGTGTTTGATAGGTGAAAGTACATTCGCATTAAAAACAATGCGCGGTTCATATCATAAGGCAAAAAAAAACCGATTGGCGATCAATCGGTTCACTACCCCAATACTTCCTGCTTAGATTCATATCCCTATTATTTGTAACAAACCATGCCTGATGGAAGTCAGAATTAGTTTGTCCTATCTCGGGGTTTAGCATAGCTAGGAGTGAATAAATGCACTCCTAGCTATATCTAGCATATGGGTATTTGTCGCTTAACTATAAGGCTAGTTAGGCAATCATATCCTTAAGCTTCTTCAAAGCTGAGATGCGAACACGAGTAGTCGCTGGCTTAGCTGCAATGACGATTTCTTCGCCAGTAGCAGGGTTGCGCCCCATACGTTTCTTAGTTGCAGGGCGCTTAGCCGCCTTGATTTTTAGCAGACCAGGAAGAGTGAATTCGCCAACAGAGCGCTTGCGAATGTGGCGCTCAATTACAGACTCTAATTCGTCCATAACCGAAGCTACCTGTGCACGGCTCAAGTTAGTTGACTCAGCAATATCGTTAAGAATTGCGGTTTTCGTCATTTTAGCCTTAACGCCTGCCTTTGGCTTTGCTGCGGGAGCGGCAACTGCAGCTTTTTTAGCTGGAGCTTTTTTAGCAGCAGCTTTCTTGGCAACAACTTTCTTAGCTGGAGCTTTCTTGGCGGCAGCTTTCTTAGCTGGAGCCTTTTTAGCTACTGCTTTTTTAGCCGCTGCCTTTTTAGCTACAGGAGCTTTTTTTGCTGGAGCTTTCTTTGCAACTGCTTTTTTAGCCGGAGCTTTCTTTGCAACTGCTTTTTTAGCAGGTGCTTTCTTCTTAGTAGCCATATGCTGGTCCTTTGATTTCAAATTGGTCTGCGCATTCCACGTTTTTAGGGCAAAAGCCACCAAAGCAATTAGCTAAGGTAATTTGCCGAAAAAAAGCGCGGGCCGTCGCAAAGTTTTTTATAACTTGATCTTCAACTCTGTTTTCAAACTTCGTATCACCGGTATCTTGCAAACGTTGATCTAACAACATAGCAATCTCTAACAGCAGTCGTTGGTCTACCTTATAACAATTGCGGTACTAGCCAAAAGCAAAAAGTGATGCGACTGCACAAAAACCGCCAAAAGACTTCTTTCAACAGGTTTTCACGTTAAAGTATGCAACTGATTTGAGGTCTACGGTTACACTTAGTTTAATCCTTAACAGACACTTAGGTCTGAAGGCGCTTTATAGCTGATCAAATACGGTGTCGCAAGAAAAAGTAGGCAAAATCACTGTATTTTTGCTGCTTTTTTTAAGATCATGCGCCGCTTGTTGAAAGTTTTACCTAGAAGAAAATTTTATGCCGATTTATGAATATCGATGCGATGACTGTGATCATCAATTAGAAGTGGTACAAAAGCTGAGTGAAGAACAACTAGTTAGTTGTCCGGAATGTAAAAAAGATAGTTTGAAAAAAATAATTTCCGCAGCTGGTTTTCGTTTAAAGGGCGATGGTTGGTATGAAACAGACTTTAAGTCTGGCAAAAAGAAAAATGTTGCGGGGTCAGAATCTGGCTCATCAAATACTAGTTCATCTGGCGACTCTTAGAGCTCGCTGCCAAATTCCCGTCTAAAGTATCAGCTAAACTCTGAGTGATAGACGGTTAACAAGAAAGAAATGAACTGAAACTTTTAGTTTCAGTATTACTAAGCACAAACAAAAGGGATGGCCATGCGCAGTCACTACTGTGGCGATATTCGCTCAAGCGATGTGGGTGAAGAAGTTGAGATTTACGGTTGGGTGCATCGTCGCCGCGACCATGGTGGGGTGATCTTTTTAGATGTGAGAGACCGCACAGGGATCTTGCAGGTAGTTTTCGACCCAGATACCCAGGAGAGCTTTGCGGCTGCGGACTCTGTACGTAATGAGTTTGTACTTAGCGCGAAGGGTCGAGTCAGACCGCGTCCCGAAGGCACCGTTAATGCGGATATGCCTACCGGCGAAATCGAGGTGCTCGGTTTAGAACTGACTGTGTTGAACGCTGCGAAGACCCCACCATTCCAGTTGGACGAACATTCTGAAGCTGGCGAAGATGTGCGTTTGCGCTATCGTTACTTAGATTTGCGCCGCCCTGAGATGCAGCAACGTATGCAAACTAGGGCGAAGATCACCAGCCAAGTAAGAAATTATCTAGAGGGTCAGGGTTTTTGGGACATCGAAACACCAACACTGTCCAGAGCAACCCCGGAAGGTGCGCGGGACTATTTGGTGCCAAGTAGAACTCACCCCGGTGAATTTTTTGCGCTACCACAGTCACCTCAGGTGTATAAGCAGTTGCTGATGATGTCTGGGATGGATAAGTACTATCAAATAGCACGATGCTATCGCGATGAAGACTTGCGCGCAGATAGGCAGCCAGAATTTACTCAGATAGATATAGAAGCTTCCTTTACGACTCAAGATCAGATCATGACGATGACAGAAGGCATGCTTAGGCAGGTTTTCGCAAATACTCTGAACGTTGAGTTAGGGGAATTTCCAGTTTTGAGTTGGGCCGAAGCAATGCGTGATTTTGGCAATGATCGCCCAGATCTGCGCAATCCAATGCGCTTGGTAGATATTGCTGATTTGATGAGCACCGTTGAATTTAAGGTATTTCAGGGTCCAGCCAGCGATCCCAACGGTCGCGTTGTAGCATTGCGAGCCCCCGGTGGCGCCACGTTGTCGCGTAAAGTAATTGATCAATATACTGCATTTGTTGGACGTTACGGTGCCAAGGGCTTGGCCTATGTGAAGGTCAATGATTTGAGCGCAGGTGCTGAAGGGTTGCAGTCACCTATTTTGAAGTTTATGCCGGCTGATGTAATTCAGTCCGTACTTGAGCGTGTTGGGGCCCAAACTGGTGACTTAGTATTCTTTGGTGCAGACCAAGCTAAAGTTGTTAACGATGCCATGGGCGCGTTGCGCAATGAGCTTGGCGCAGACCTGAACTTGTTAGAAGGTGAGTTCAAGCCTTGCTGGGTTGTCGACTGGCCAATGTTTACTGAAGGTCGCGACGGTACCTTTAGTGCTGAGCATCACCCGTTTACTCGACCGACTTGCAGTCCTCAGGAGCTACTAGACAATCCTGGCGCCGCGCAAGCCGCTGCCTATGATGTTGTGCTAAATGGCTATGAGTTGGGTGGGGGTTCTTTGCGAATTCACGACCAAAATATGCAAAAAGCGGTTTTCGACGTCTTGAAGATGGACGAAGAAGGCCAAGAGAAATTCGGCTTTTTGTTGGAAGCACTTCAATATGGTTGTCCGCCTCATGGAGGCATTGCTCTGGGTCTAGATCGCTTGGTTATGTTGATGACTGATAGTCAGTCTATTCGAGAAGTAATCGCATTTCCGAAAACCCAGACAGCTTCTTGCGCCATGATGGACGCGCCGGGTAGTGTCGAGGAGCAGCAACTCCGAGATTTACACATCCGTTTGCGCACACCTGCAGCGGCGAGTACTGAAAACAAGTAGCGCTTACAGCAAGATAGCTGCTGATAGACATGGTTAGAAAATACCCCAAGCTAGGGTAGGTCGGAAACAGAAATACATGTGGGAACTTTGCGTCGAGGAGATTAGCTAATGGCAGGTCATAGTAAATGGGCGAATATCAAGCACCGTAAAGCGGCGCAAGATAAGAAACGCGGCAAGCTATATACCAAGTTGATTCGTGAAATAACTGTGGCTGCCCGTTTAGGCGGCGGTGTAGTTGACGACAATCCAAGATTACGGGCCGCGGTAGATAAGTCACTGGGCGCAAATATGCCAAAAGATACTATCGAACGTGCTATTCAACGCGGCGCTGGTGGTGTGGACGGCAATGACGTAGAAGAATTGGTGTATGAAGGTTATGCAAATGGTGGCGTTGCGGTCTTAGTAGAGGTTATGACAGACAATCGCAATAGAACCGTTGCTGAAGTGCGTCATGCTTTTAGCAAGTACGGTGGTAACTTGGGCACAGATGGCTCAGTAGCCTACTTGTTTAGTCGCCAAGGTATTATCAATTTCGCACCTGGAGTAGATGAAGAGCAGTTAATGGACGCGGCTCTTGAGGCCGGTGCCGACGATATTGAGACAGATGATGATGGCGGTATAACCGTTACTACACCTTGGGAAAATCTTAGCACGGTAGTTGCTGGATTGACCGAGGCTGGTTTCGAGCCCGACCACTTTGAAGTCACTATGGTTGCATCTACTACTAGCGAATGTGATTTAGAGATGGCCGAGAAAGTTCTCACTTTGATCGATGTTCTTGAGGATTTAGATGATGTGCAGGAGGTCCATACTAATGGTGAATTTCCTGAGGAAGCTTACGCCTAGAAATCTTTACAACCTTCTATCTCGACGATTTCTCAGCTAGGCAAAAGTCTATGGTTGACGTTCAACATTGTATTCTCGGCATAGATCCGGGGTCTCGACTCACCGGTTACGGGCTGGTCGCGGTCAACGGTCGAAAAGCAACCTACATAGCCAGTGGCTGCATTAATACAGAAGATGGTGATTTACCGAGCCGACTCGGTATGATTTATCAGGGTGTTAGCGAAATTATTGCTCAATACTCACCGTCCGAAATGGCTATTGAAGAAGTCTTTATGGCAAAAAATGCGGCCTCGGCGCTAAAGTTGGGTCAGGCTAGGGGGGTTGCCATAGCCGCAGGCGTGATGGCCAACCTTCCAGTCTCTGAATACGCGGCCCGCCGAGTTAAGCAAGCTATTGTCGGGTCTGGTCGCGCCAGTAAGGAGCAGGTGGCCCATATGGTTAAAATACTCTTGTCTTTGCCGGGTACCCCTCAAGCCGATGCGGCGGATGCCCTTGCGATTGCCCTTTGCCACGTCAATACTGCCACTCTTAGTAGCCAATAAGGTTTAGTGCATTGATCGGTAGACTCGCAGGTACTCTGGTAGAAATTGAGGGCAACACTCTCTTACTTGACGTGGGTGGTATTGGCTACGAAATTGAGGTGAGTGCTAACGTCCTTGGCGCTGGACCACTTATAGGCGCTGAACTGATTTTGTATACCCATTTTGTCGTACGTGAAGATGCTCAACTGCTTTTTGGTTTTTGCGATAGAAGCGAGCGCGACCTTTATAGAACCTATATTCGTATCAATGGTGTCGGACCGAAAATGGGCCTAGCATTGATATCTTCAATTGACCCCGGGACACTGAGCCGAGCAGTGCAAAATAATGAGGTTGGGGTTTTAACTAAGGTCCCGGGTGTGGGAAAGAAAACTGCAGAACGTTTAATGGTAGAGCTGAAGTCGAGAATAGATACACTTATACCTCAATTACCCTCAACCACTGACATGCCCATGCCTAGTTTTACTAGCCGCGCAGTTTATCAAGAAGCGGAGGATGCACTTTTGGCTTTAGGTTATAAAGGCAACCAAGCCCAGCAAGCGATTATGCAGGCGCGTCAAGATTTTGAACAAAAAGCCGCCCAAGCAAATGGCGCGACAAAAGAGCCGTCAACGGAACAGATTGTCACTTGGGTGTTACGTCAAATTGCCCGTAGCGGAGTTTAGCGAATGGCTATTGAACCAGATCGTTTTGTTTCTCCTGTAGAAGACAGCGGCGATGTCAGCTTTGATCGTGCCCTGCGGCCTACTCAGTTAAGCGAGTATATTGGTCAGTCTGCGGTAAAAGAACAGATGAGTATTTTTATTGAAGCTGCGCGCAAGCGCGGTGAATCCCTTGATCACACGCTTATCTTTGGTCCGCCAGGTCTAGGAAAAACTACACTGGCTAATATTCTTGCTCGAGAAATGGGCGCTGGATTTAAATCTACCTCGGGACCCATTCTGGAAAAGCCCGGCGACCTCGCTGCTATGCTAAGTAACTTGGATGCCGGTGATGTGCTTTTTATAGATGAAATTCACCGATTGAGTCCGTTGGTAGAAGAAATACTCTACCCTGCAATGGAAGACTTTCAGCTGGATATTATGATCGGTGAGGGTCCTGCCGCTCGTTCGTTAAAGCTCGAGTTGCAGCCTTTTACCCTTGTTGGCGCGACCACGCGAGCAGGGCTGTTGACCAGCCCATTGAGGGATCGTTTTGGCATTGTCCAGCGCCTTGAGTTTTATAGCATTGGTGAGCTAACACAAATTGTTAACCGTTCCGCTGCTAAATTGGACTTGCCCGTTGAGGCAGAGGGTGCGGTTGAAATTTCCCGACGTTCGCGGGGAACGCCGCGTATCAGTAATAGACTGTTACGCAGAGTCAGAGATGTTGCCCAGGTGCGCGGCGATGGCTCTGTAACTAAGGCGATAGCTGACGAAGCTCTGAATTTGCTCAACGTAGATAAAGAGGGCTTTGACGCAATGGATCGTCGTTTGTTGATGGCCATTATTGATAAATTTGCTGGTGGTCCAGTTGGACTTGATGCCGTGGCCGCCGCCATTAGCGAAGAGAGAGGTACCATTGAAGATGTTCTTGAACCTTATCTTATTCAACAAGGGTATTTAATGAGAACACCTCGCGGACGTGTAGCTACATCTAAGAGTTATCAGCACTTTGGCTTGCGGGCACCTGAGCAACCTGATGGCGTAGATGTTCCGCAAGATAGACTAGATTTAGAGTAAGGAGCGACTTTTGACTGATCAAATTTCCATATTTGAACTCATCTCAAACGCCAGTTTGTTGGTGCAAATTGTCATGTTGATGCTAGCTATCGCATCAGTTGTAAGCTGGATGATGATTCTTCAGCGATGGTTGTTTTTACGCCGAGCCATGAGCGATGTAGATTCTTTAGAGGATCATTTTTGGTCTGGGATTGATTTGCGCGAGTTTTATGGTGACCTGTCTTCTGAAGAGAACTTGAATGGTATAGAAACCATATTTGTTTCAGGTTTTCGTGAATACACTAGACTTTCAGAGCAAGCTGGCATGGATGCTGATGCCATCATGCAAGGTGTGCAGCGGTCTATGCGAGTGGCATTGAATCGTGAAGAAGCACGCCTAGAAACCCACTTGCCCTTCTTAGCAACAGTCGGTTCTACTAGCCCCTATGTGGGCTTGTTTGGCACGGTTTGGGGAATTATGAATTCGTTTCGCTCCTTAGCAAATATGAGCCAAGCAACGTTGGCGTCCGTTGCGCCGGGAATTTCTGAAGCGCTGGTAGCTACCGCCATGGGTCTGTTCGCAGCTATTCCTGCGGTTATTGCCTACAACCGCTATGCGGCAAAAGTCGATTCCATTATGAAGCGCTATGAAGCTTTTGCTGAAGAAGTGACGACCATCTTGCATCGTGCTGCCCATGCTCGTTCTTCACAGGCTAACGTTTAGTTCAAGGATCTAGATTATGGCGCAACGAAGAAAACCGATGGCCGAGATCAATGTCGTACCTTATATCGACGTAATGCTGGTTTTGTTGGTCATCTTTATGGCGACGGCGCCCCTGCTTACTCAAGGGGTGAAAGTCGATTTACCTCAAGCACCTTCAAAATCTATCGAATCAAACGAGTCTGACCCGTTAGTAGTATCTATGCGTAAAGATGGTGCATTGTTTATGAATGTGGGCATTCAGGGTGTTAGGCAGAGCGAAGAGGATGGTACGCGGGTGACAGTGTTTTCGCTGCAAGAACAGGCTGGGAAGATATTGCGTTCTCGCGCTAATGTGCCGGTCTATATAAAGGCTGATCATAATTTGGATTATGGCGCTGTGGTCCGAGTTATGACCGTGTTACAGAAGGCTGGGGCGGAAAGTGTTGGTCTAATTACTGATCCGCCTATTATCGAGAATTAGCGTGGGGCTGCTAAAGACATATACCCTACCCTTGCTTTTGGCTTTGGTGATACATGCGGCACTGGCTTTTGCACTGTATCGAGGCTGGACACCACAGACGACTTTGTCAGCAGTGGTCACGCCCAAAGTAGTTAACGCAAAATTAGTGGTGCTAGAACCAAAAGCACAGCCGAAAAGCAAACCGGCGCAAAAAAAACCTGCTCCGCCTAAGTCTCCTGTCGTCAAAAAACCATCTCCAAAAAAAACTGACCCAACTATTGCTGCGAAGAAAAAAGCAGCAGCTGATAAGAAAGCGAAAGACGTTGCCGAGCAGAAAGCGCGTGAGGCGCTGTTAGAGCGTCAGCGCCTAGAGCGGTTAGCGGCGCTTGGCGACTTGGCTAAAACGAATCTTGAGCAATCTATTGCTGAGGAAGTGCAGAGTCTTAACGATATTGAAGACGACGAAGCCGCTCAATCTTTTCGGGCAGGTATCTACGAACAGGTGCGAAAAAATTGGAGCAGGCCGCCCAGTGCACGCAACGGCATGCAGGCGCGATTGCTCGTAGAACTTATTCCTACTGGGGAGGTTATTTCCGTGACCTTAGTAGAAAGTTCAGGTAACTCTGCCTTCGACCGGTCAGCTGAACAAGCAATACGACAAGCTCGGCGCTTTGTAGTGCCGGCAGAAAATTCAACATTTGAAAAATATTTCAGGCGGTTCTACTTTCTTTTCCAACCCGGTGATCTTTTGCGTTAAGTTCAAGGTTTACGCGGTTCGATATTTACAGGGCAGGAATTAACATGGGTCTTTTATTAGGTTTTATTGCAGGTAAAGGTTTGGTTGGAGCCTTGTCGAGAGTTTTGTGCTCCCTAAGACGTGCAAAGGGCTTTTTGGCTTTGGTGATTTTGCTATCTCTAAGCGCGCCACTGCATGCGGCGACTTCTTTAGATACGATCATCATTGATCGCGGGGTTGATGAACCTATTCGTATTGCAGTGGTGCCTTTCGCCATGCCTGAGGCCCTAAGTGATGCAGCAAATCTTTCCAATATTGTGGCCTTTGACCTGGCGCGAAGTGGTCAATTCGACCCATTAGCTAGCGAAAATATGCTTTCTTACCCGAGCAATCGTCAGGCAGTATTTTTTCGTGATTGGCGAATTTTAAAAAGCGCCTATCTGGTGATAGGGCGCGCAGAACTAGCCCCCGAAAACGGCAAGGTTGTGGTTGAATTCGAGCTTTTTGATGTGGCGGGAGAGCGTAGTTTAGAGTCGCGCAGTTTTACTATTGAGCGCAGTCAGTGGCGAGATGTGGGTCACAAAATTGCTGACTTGGTGTATGCGAAAATCACCGGTGTGCAGGGTGCGTTTTCTACCAAAATTCTCTATGTTTTGGCGAAGGATGCGGGTTCTACTAATGCTCGCTATCAATTAGAAATAGCAGATGCTGACGGCGCCCGCGCCCGCACTTTATATGCCTCGTCTGAACCAATCCTGTCCGCAAGCTGGTCCCCAGACGGTCGAAGGGTTGCCTATGTGTCATTCGAAACAGGCAGGCCTAGTATTATTCTCCAAGATATTGATGGTCCGTATCGAGAGCGATTAACAAATTTCCGCGGTATCAATAGTTCGCCAGTATTTTCTCCAGATGGTAAAGACCTTGCCATGGTGCTTTCAAGAGGCGGTGATCCAGAGATATTTGTAATGAATATTGCCACCAGAAAACTGCGCCGTATCACTCGACACCACGGCATCGATACGGAACCGGCTTGGACTCCAGATGGTCAATCTATTGTATTTACTTCGGATCGGGGTGGGCGGCCGCAGATTTATCAGGTAGAGCTGGCGACAAATTTTTTGCAGCGACTAACATTCATAGGAGATTACAATGCGCGCGCCCGAATATTGCCCGACGGGCAACATTTAGTTTTTGTCCATCGCCGCAACGGTGTGTTTCATATTGCTTGGCAAGACTTAGAGAAAGATAGCGTGTTGGTGTTAACCGAAACAGATTTAGACGAATCTCCATCTTTGGCGCCTAATGGCGCTATGTTGATGTACGCAACCCAAGATCAAGGTCGCGGGATTTTGGCTGTGGTTTCCATTGATGGGCGGGTTAAATACAGACTGCCTAGTTCCGCCGGAGATGTGCGAGAGCCCGCATGGTCGCCCTTTTTGCCAGATCCATTGACTGCAAATTAGGGGTCAGAGCAGGGAAGATAAAGTGCAGTGTTAAGTAGACTACACTCTTCACCTGTGTAGAATTAAAGTAATAGGAAACAAGCGTTTACGCTAAAGGTTTAGTAGCGTTTTCGTAACAACGATGCAATTTACGGATTGCCTAGTACCGAGTGATCGGATTTATAAGGAATAATCATGCAAATACAATCGCGACTGTCTAGTTTAGCCATATCTCTATTAGCTGCTCTTATCATTGGTGGCTGTTCTAGCACTGCTACAGAACCTGTAGATCAGCAAGAACCAGTTGCACCTGCGCCAGAGGTTGTAGCGCCGGTTGAAGTAGTAGAAGAAGCGGCGCCAGGTTTTGCTGCAGATAACACCACACCAGTTGATAGTGCTGGGCAACCAATCACCCGAACGTTTTACTTCGAATATGACAAAGCCATACTAAATCCTGGTGATTTAGCTTCGCTAGAAGTTCATGCGCAAATTTTGAGCAGAAACTCAGATCGCAGTGTAGTTGTTCAAGGGCATTGTGATGAACGTGGTACTAGAGAGTACAACTTAGCGTTGGGTGAACGCCGCGCGGCTGCGATCAGTAGCTTTTTGCGTTCAGCCGGTGTTAGTTCGCGTCAAATTGAAGTTGTTAGCTATGGCGAAGAGCGACCACAAAACCCCGGCCATAACAGCGCTGCATGGGCTCAAAATAGACGCGCGGTTGTTGAATACAGATAAATCATAGCTGGAGTAATTAGGCGCTGATGATGACAAATGAAGTTGTGTTGTCTAAATCTGGAAGTGGAAACATTGTAGCTGCTGGGGTGAACCCCAAAAGGCTTGTCGCTGCCAGTTTGTTCAGCGTCGCTGTGATAGTTGGCCAAGGTGTTTATGCTGCGGTCCCTGTTGAAGAATCTTTCGGCAATGCAAGCGCACAGCCTTTGTCGTCTGCTGCTGACAAAGCCCCGACCTTGCAAGGTCGCCGTGGCGAATTACGAACTATTGAGCCGACTCAGCGAAGTAATGAATTTGATGAAGATCTGTGGGGTAGGAGCGAACCGGCTAATCTGGGACAGACAGGCCAGCCTAATTTTGCGGCTAGTAATTTGGCGGACGGTTCCTTAGCGCAAATTTTTTATCAGATGCAGGTTTTGCAGCAAGAAGTGCAAATGCTTCGTGGCCAAGTTGAAGAGCATCAGTACCAAATTGAAAATCTACGTAAAGGTCAGAAAGAGCAGTATGTGGATTTAGACAGTAGAGTTGCGGCGCTCGCGGCTAACCGTCCGGCACCGACTCCTGGTGGGTCCCGTCAAAGTAAACCCACCGTGAGTGGCACTTCTTCACAATCAGGCGAAAAATCGTGGACCACTGAACGCGAAGCTTATGCGGCAGCTATCGAGTTGATGCGCGCTAAGGAATTCGATTCTTCTATTAGTGGTTTTGAAGGCTTGATTGTAAATTTTCCTAACGGTCAATATACGCCTAATGCATTTTATTGGTTGGGCGAACTTTACCTTGCACAGACAGAAGCTGAGAAAGCTCGGCAGAATTTTGTACAAGTGGTGCGCCTTTATCCAGATCATCAAAAAGTACCTGGGGCCCTATATAAACTCGGGGTGCTCTATCATGGTTTGGGCGATGATATCCAAGCGAAAAGCTATCTGGACAGAGTGCAGGCAGAACATCCACAAAGTTCAGCGGCGAAGTTGGCGAGCAAGTACGCCCAAGCAATGAACTAACTCTGCGTAAGAGTTCTACTCAATTTATCTAGTGTTTGTCAGTTAACTCCATGACCTTTCTATCTAATATGCGGCCAATTCAATGAGCGCACTGCGCATTACTGAAATTTTTCTTTCCTTGCAGGGTGAGGCTAATACCGTAGGCAAGCCTACAGTGTTTGTGCGTCTGACTGGCTGCCCTTTACGCTGCCAGTATTGTGATAGTGCCTACGCGTTTTCTGGCGGCGAGCTAATTGAGGAAGTGGACATCCTTAACACGGTTAAGGACTTCGCTGTATCTCACGTAACCGTGACAGGCGGTGAGCCACTGGCACAGCCGGGCGCGTTATCGCTGATGAGAGGTTTGGTTGATGCAGGGTTGTCTGTTTCGATAGAAACTAGCGGCGCACTGAGCGTGGCGGAAGTAGATCCGCGCGTTGTTAAAGTTATAGATTTGAAGACACCGGGTTCCGGTGAAGTGCAGCGCAACCTTTGGGAGAACATGCGCTGCCTGAATGCTCAGGATCAAATCAAATTCGTAGTTTGTGATCGGGCAGACTATGACTGGGCGCGTATGCGCTGTGACGAGTACGACTTATATACTCGAGTAGCTGACGTACTTTTTTCTCCCAGCCATCATCAATTGGCCTCGCGAGAATTGGCAGACTGGATTGTGGCGGACCGATTACCAGTACGTATGCAAGTTCAATTACATAAACTGCTGTGGGGCGATGTCCCGGGGCGCTAATCAAAACTCCTTGGCTATTAGAGCAAATGAAGCAAAAGACTAAACCTGCGGTTGTATTGTTATCCGGTGGGCTAGATTCTGCGACCACCTTAGCAATGGCAATGGATGCTGGCTTTAGTTGCTATGCATTGTCCTTTGACTATGGCCAACGCAGTAGTGCTGAGCTCAATGCTGCGAAAAAGGTCGCGCAAGCGGCTGGTGTACAAGAGCATAGAATTTTGAAAATTGATCTTGGCCAATTTGGTGGCTCTGCGCTTACTGATCACGATATTGCTGTGCCACAAAGTGAGTTTGCTCAAGATACAGATGCTTCATCTGTTGATGAAATTCCCATTACCTATGTGCCCGCGCGGAATACTGTGTTTTTGTCATTAGCATTAGCATGGAGCGAGGTACTAGATGCACGAGATATCTTCGTTGGTGTTAATGCGGTGGACTATTCCGGCTATCCAGATTGTCGTGGTGAGTATATTGAAGCCTTTCAAACAATGGCGAATTTGGCGACTAAAGCTGGGGTTGAAGGTAATCGTCTTACGGTGCACGCGCCGTTAATAGATCTGACTAAAGATCAGATCATTAGCGCGGGTTCCAACTTAGGTGTGGATTATGGGTTAACGGTTTCTTGCTACGCTGCTGAGGCTTCGGGTGCGGCATGCGGTCAATGTGATAGCTGCCATATTCGTAAACAAGGTTTTGTTGTGGCTAAGATCGATGACCCCACAACCTATGCCTAGAACTTTCAGCGCGTTTGATTTACAAAATAAACACGCAAATACCCACGGCTAGGTGCAGTCGAAGACGATGCTGTTTAGGCACAAAGCCTGCTTTCTTAGTGATATTTCAGCAAATGCGCGGCTATTTTTGCCGAGCTTTATGGCTTAAAGCAAATTAGATGGATAGTTTTGCAATAGATCGCGTCTGAATACTTGTTTCAAGGTCCCGGGCTGTCTACAATGCGCCGCGCTTGCGAATCTAAGGGTCGTTAGCTCAGCTGGTAGAGCACCGGACTTTTAATCCGTTGGTCCTGGGTTCGAACCCCAGACGACCCACCATTCATCTCCTCGTTAATAATTCAGAGCCGAATCTCCGCTTGGCTCACACCAATCACTCTCGCATTGCCTAAATGCAGCCATTTGCGCAAAAAAAGCCACCACTTGTCCTTTTTCCATAGGTATATGTTTTGCCATAGGCGTATTGCTGATTTTGTCTAAGCAAGCTAAGTAGCCATTAGGATACTTTGTCCACGACATTTCTAATGGCTATGTAGCTCAGTAATGAGAGGAAATAGCTATGGCTAGTATGTTGTTAAGTAGAAATGTTCTAGGGGACCGCTGGTTCCTAATGAGTGAAAGCCTTGGTCAATCTGCGCAGCGCTATTGTTGGGCTGTGCTAACCGGCTTAGCAGTCACCACATCTTTGTTTTTTCTAATGCAGTATTTGATAGCTGGTGCTGATGCCGAGCTTGCCGAGCCAACTAGGGCTGCTACATTGCAGATTCTGCCCGAGCTCGAAGATCTCGAAATAGCAATTAAGGATCCGCGACCTAAACCGCCTACCCCTCCGGAAGTTCAGCCTAAATCCGTATTAGAGATGCCGGTATCTTTGTTCGGCGGACGAGATGAGATAGGCCCGAAAACTAAGCTTCCGCCGCCTCAACATAAAGTCGATATTCGCGCCTCCGATGACGGTATTTTGCCCATTGTAACTGTTGCACCAACGTACCCACGCAGGATGGCTGCGAGAGGTATAGAGGGTTGGGTGTTGTTGGGGTTCTCGGTAGACCAACTGGGGCGAGTACAAAACCCTCAAGTAATAGACGCGCAACCGGCAAATGGTTTTAACCGGGCTGCTATAGATGCTGTATCGCGCTACAAGTACAAACCAAAGGTTTTTGATGGTAAGGCCGTATGGGTGCATGGCGTACAAACTAGGATGACCTTTCAGTTGAATGCCGACTAATAACGCAACCTGAATGTAGGTTTGGTACTCCTTATCTCTAGCCCCTGCTGCAAGGCCGGGGCTTCTTTTGCTGTCTTTCTCTCTATACTTTTAGGGCTGTATTACTTGTTATGAACTACACGAGAGCATTGAACAACCTGCTTTGTTGCGCGCCCATTCGGGTCTTTTTGCAGCCAAATGTTCATATTCTGGTTGCTCGTCGTAAGGTTTTTTCAGTACGTTGAGTAATTCATCTACCTTGGAAAAATCCCCTGCTTCAGCGCTATCGATGGCGATTTGCGCTAGATAATTACGTAGCACATATTTGGGGTTGGTTTGATTCATTACCGTGCGCCGACTTGCATCACTTTGACCTTGCTCTTCGAGTACCCTTAAATAATCTGCCAGCCAAGTTTGTATTGTGGCTTGTTCGGACTCCTGTAACTGCTCAGGTGTGTAGTAGCAGTGTGCTAAATCGGTGAGAGGTTGTTCAGTATCATGATTGATATCAGCCAGAGCGCGGAAGAACAGTGTCATATCGGTTTCGCTAACGGTTAACAGGTTCAGCAGTCGATCAACAATATCTTTGTTGTACTCTTTCAAACCCAGTTTAGCGGTCATGGTGTTTTGCCAGCCGGCTTCGTATCTAGTCACGTAGGCGCTAAGTGCGTCCTCTAAAGGCTTTGGGTCTTCTATTAACGGCAGTATTGCATTGGCCAGTTGCATCAAATTCCATTGGCCAATAGCCGGTTGTTGACCGTAACGGTAACGGCGCTGGCCTGCATCCGTGGTGTTGGGAGTCCAGTTGGGGTCAAATCCTTCCAGCCAACCGTAAGGGCCGTAGTCAATGGTCTCCCCAAGAATGGACATATTGTCTGTATTCATAACACCGTGTACAAAACCCACGCGCATCCACTCCACCATAAGGTCTGCTGTACGGTCACATACCTCCTCGAACCAAGCTATATATGTACCTTTTGTGTCGGCTACCAGATTATCAAGGTGTGGGAATTCTCGCCGGATAACAAAGTCTGTGAATTCACGTAGGAGATCTAACTCCTCCCGCGCTGCGAGCATTTGAAAGTGACCAAAACGGACAAAAGAGCTACTTAGTCTGCAAACCACTGCACCTTTTTCAGGTGCTGCGTTACCGTCATACATCATGTCGCGTACCACTTCTTCACCGGTGGTGATCAGTGATAGCGCGCGAGTGGTAGGTACGCCAAGGTAATACATTGCTTCAGAGCATAAATATTCGCGCAGTGATGAGCGCAGTACGGCTAACCCATCGGCTGTTCTAGAAAAGGGTGTGGGGCCTGCGCCTTTTAACTGCAGCATCAGGTGCGTGTCGCCTAACGTAACCTCGCCAAGGTTGATGGCTCGTCCGTCGCCCAATTGCCCGGCCCAATTGCCAAACTGATGCCCACCGTAACAAGTAGCGTGGGGGTCCATGTTCTCCAGCAACAAGTTGCCGGCAAACACCTGTAAGAATTCATCGCCAGTGCAATCTTCCCGGCTCAGCCCGAGTAGCGCCGCTGCGTCCTCGGAATAATGTACTAACTGCGGCCCACTGACTGGTGTCGGATTCACCCTCGAGAAGAGTGCGTCTTTAAGTTGTTTGCGCTGAGAGCCGGTATCGGTATCCCCGGGCATTTGCGCAGTAAACTGATTATCAAAGTTAAGTGATTTCATTGTTCCAGATTACCCTTTGCGAGATCCTAAAACGACAACTTAGGTATTATTTTAGGTCCTCGCACGAATACCATACTGGGTGTATTGTTCGGGGAGAGGAAAAAGAGGAGAAGGCTATGTCAGAGTCAATTGCACAGGATTATTCATCGGTAGCGGATATTCCCCTAGAGGATATCGATGTCAGCAGAGCAGATCTATTTCAGTCTGATACGCACTGGGAGTATTTCGCGCGGCTACGTAAAGAAGCGCCAGTTCATTATTGTAAGGACAGCCTTTTTGGGCCCTATTGGTCTCTTACTCGGTTTAACGACATCATGGCCATGGAGAAAAATTTCCAAGATTTTTCCTCTGACTCCGGCATTGTTTTAGGCGATCGGCCTGCAGATTTTGAAACAGCAAATTTCATTGGCATGGACCCACCCAAGCACGACGCTCAAAGAAAGACCGTTCAAGGGGTTGTGGCGCCAATGAATTTGGCCAAGTTAGAAGGCACCATTAGAAGTCGTGCTGAGGCCATCTTAGATTCATTACCTGTTGGCGAAACGTTCAATTGGGTTGACCTAGTCTCGGTTGAGCTAACCACTCAAATGTTGGCAACAATATTCGACTTTCCGTTCGCCGAACGGCATAAGCTCACTTATTGGTCAGATATGGCCACATCCGGTGAGCTAGCTGGCGGACCTACACCCGAGCACGAGCGGCGAGCCGCATTGTTGGAATGCCTAGAATACTTCACCAAACTTAGAGATGAACGCGTTACCCAACCTGCAAAGGCGGATCTGCTTTCTATGCTGGCTCATGGCAAAGACACTCAGAATATGCCCGCAATGGAGTTTTTGGGTAATCTGATTTTGCTCATTGTGGGGGGTAATGACACCACTAGAAATTCCATTTCCGGTGGGGTGCTAGCTCTCAATCAAAATCCAGGGGAGTACGACAAACTTCGCGCTGATACCTCAATTATTCCAAATATGGTTTCAGAGATTATTCGTTGGCAAACGCCCTTGGCTTATATGCGCCGCACAGCATTGCGTGATGTGGAGTTTGCTGGCCAGCAAATGAAGAAGGGTGACAAAATAGCCATGTGGTATGTCTCGGGCAACCGAGATGGCGAAGTTATAGACCAGCCTGATCGTTTTTGGATCGACCGGCCTAACGCCCGCCACCACTTAGCCTTTGGGTTTGGCGTGCACCGATGCATGGGTAACCGTCTGGCTGAAATGCAGTTGCGTGTGCTCTGGGAAGAAATAATGAAGCGCTTTAAGAAGATCGAAGTGGTCGGTGAAATAGAGCGTGTGCAGTCCAGTTTTGTTCGTGGTTATGCCACCATGCCGGTGCAAGTCCACCCCTGGTAATGCTTGCCTAGCAGAAGTTCTACGCAGATCTAAAGAGTTTCCCTAGCAGCCGAATACACACTGCTGGGGAACCTTATGCCACTTATGCTAGTTGGGCAAAATCTGTAAACGAATAAAACAATCGAGAAGATGAGTAATTTCCACATTGGTAAGGCAGTAGTATGGCATTGACAGAATTAAGTCGTTCAATTGAAGGTTTGGTGGCTATCGTTACAGGCGCTGGCTCAGGTATGGGGGCTGCTACCGCAAAGCTCTTTGCAGCGCAGGGTGCAAAAGTTGCGGCAATTGATATCAACCAAGAAGGTCTTGCTAGTGTGGTTAATGAGATCAATGAAGCTGGTAAAACGGCCCAAGGTTGGAATTTGGATTTATCAGATTCCGTGGCTATCGACAGAGTAATAGGCGAAGTGGCCACGCACTTCGGTGGTATTGATATTTTAATCAACAATGCTGGTATTTCTATTTTTACGCCCATAGATGGCGAGGATTTTGCCAGCGCGTGGGACAAAACCTTTACGGTTTTGCTCACAGCTCACACCCATGCTATTCGCGCAGCTCTGCCCCATTTGCGTCAATCCACTAATCCTCGAATTATCAACATTGCGTCTACTGAAGGTTTGGGGGCGACTAAGTTCGGTAGTCCGTATACCGCCGCAAAACACGGGGTAATAGGTCTAACACGCTCTCTTGCAGTGGAGTTGGGGGGGGAAGGTATTACGGTGAACTGTATTTGTCCCGGCCCCATCAATACCGGTATGACCCAAGCTATCCCGGATGAGCAAAAAGTCATTTTTGCCAGACGTCGAGTAGCGTTGAAGCGTTATGCAGAACCTGAAGAGGTAGCTCATGGCACGCTTAATTTTGCCTTGCCCTCAGCTAGCTTTATGACCGGTGTCGCTTTACCCGTAGATGGTGGGTTAACAATTAAGAATGCTTAACGTCGCTATATTACATGCGGCCCACGTGGGAGGCGGAAGTTCACTCACTTGCATAGTGGCACTCAGGACTAATAGCTCAACAACTTAATTGCAGCGTATAAAAATTAAGGGCCGACATAACAAATGACATCTTCGACATCGAACAATAAAGTTTCTTGGTCCACTACCTTGGCTTTTGGTGCACCGGCAGTGGGCGCTGGCTACATGTACTTGCTACTCAGTTTGTATGTGATGAAGTTTTCTACCGATGTATTGCTGATCGCGCCGGGTGTTATGGGTGCTATCTATAGCTTGTCGCGAATTTGGGACGCAATTTCCGACCCGCTCGTAGGTTATTTCAGTGACCGAACTTCGAGTCGTTTAGGTCGTCGGCGAACCTGGATTCTAGCCAGCTGCCTGCCTATCTCCGTTGGCTTTTACATGGTCTTTGCACCGCCACTATCATTGGATAGCACTGCATTGGCTTGGTGGATGGCCGTGGCGATTATATTTTTTTATTCAGCCATGACATTGTTTTTTGTCCCTCATATGGCTTTGGGTGCTGAGTTGACCACTGATTACCATGAGCGCAGCCGGCTTTTTGGCATGCGGCATTTGTTTTATACCATTGGTTCAATCATTTCCTTGGCTACCATGTATTTCCTTATAACCGAGGAGTTTAAGCCTAATGGTGATGTGCGCGGCTTGGCGGAAGATTACGCGCTGATAGCTGTTTTGGTTATGAGCGTTTTGGTTATTTACGCGGTCACTAGATTGCGTGAGCGGCCGGAATTTCAGAATAGAGTGCAAGGTAGCCCGATAAAGGCTTTTCGTGATATCTGGCATAACCCTCACGCACGCTTATTGATCATTGTTACTTTTATTGAGCACGTGGGCTCGGCGGCTATTGCAGCCCTTACTCTATATGTTACCCAATACGTTGTAGGAGCGCCTACCTGGGCGCCCTTCGTTATATTGGCCTATATGGTGCCCTCTAGTTTGTCTGTACCTATGTGGCTGCCGCTGTCTAAGCGTTTCGGCAAAATTCGTGTGTGGATATTTGGCATGTTGCTCACTGGCGTGTCTTTTGGCGGTATGTTCTTTTTACCGTTCCTCGAGACGGTGGGCGAACGCTTGTGGCTGATTATGATCATGGCTTTCTTCGCCGGCCTTGCTGCTGGGTGTGGGGGCACTATTGGGCCTTCAGTTCAGGGTGATGTGATTGACTACGACGAGCACGTTACGGGCGAACGAAAAGAGGGATCCTATTTTGCTGCATGGAATTTCGTTTATAAAAGCGCCTTAGGCATTATGCTTTTGATGACAGGCTTCGCTTTAGAGTTTTCGGGCTTTGTGCCTAATCAAGTGCAGACTATGGAAGTCCAATTGGTCATGGTTGGTTTATACGGATTATTTCCGCTGGTTTGCTACGTTGTTGGAGCGATCCTATTTAGTCGCTTTAAACTAGATGAAAAGGCCTACCAAAAGATCAGAGAAGATTTAGATGAAAGGGCGCAACTCAAAGCTGCACCCCAGCCGGGTTAAGCGCCGATAAAGTTACCAGGGCGGCGCTCGCCCACAGCCTTAACACCCTCACGGTGATCTGCGGTTTGCTGTAAGCGGTGTTGCTCACGACCTTCGTGGTCTGTTTGGTTTTTAACGGCTTCTTGAATGCCCTCGCGCATGGTGGCGCGCACTGAAACCACTGCTAAAGGCGCATTTTCTGCAATTTCCGCCGCTAACTTAATGGCTTCGGCGCGCAGATTTTCCTTGTCTGTAATGATGTCAGCCAGTCCTATATCAAACGCTTCTTGTCCGCTAATTCTGCGCCCGGTTAAAAATAACATGCTGGCTTTTTGCTGGCCGATGAGGCGAGGTAATGTGTGGGTCAAACCAAAACCCGGGTGAAAGCCCAGCTTTACAAAGTTTGCTGTAAAACGAGCTTCAGGGCAGACAACGCGAAAGTCAGGCATTACCGCTAGACCAAAACCACCGCCTACCGCCGCGCCTTGTATAGCGCCAACTACTGGGGTTTTTGTACCAAATAATTTGACTGCTGCGGCATAAAGGGGATTGCCATCTTCGGCTTTGCGCTCGGCACGTTCCTCATTGCGTGTGGCGCTGCTAAAGTCGTTGCCGGCGCAAAAGTGTTTGCCCTCGGAGCATAAGACAATTGCGCGGACGTCGTTGCTTGCGTCCATTTTTGTGAAGGCATCGGCCAGATCTGCGATCATTTGGGTGTCGAAAAAATTATTAGGACCCTTTTGAATTTCAACTACCGCGACGTAATTTTCGATAGTGATGCCTATTCCTTCGTAATTCATTTCTTCGCTCATGCTCGCTCTCCATAGTTTCTAGTATCTCTTCAATCCCTGATGTTTGACCATATACTCTTAATTTGCAACGCTGGGCCTCTGCAAATCCGCGCAATAGATGCTTAGATGGGAGGGCGCATGTTGAAGTGGCAGATTGGTGATGTAACGGTAACGCAAATTGTAGAGCTGACTACGGCGTCACTTGGGCCACATTTATTGCCTCAAGCGACACCTGAGAAAATGCAGGCTGTGCCATGGCTAGCGCCTTTTATTGACGAGCGTGGGCGGATTATTTTAAGCATGCACGCGTTAGTGATCGAAACGGCTAGCCGCACAATTATTGTGGACACGTGCATTGGTAACGATAAAGTCCGCAGTTACCCCAAATGGAATATGATGCAAGGGGATTTTTTTCAGCGTTTTGAAGCTGCAGGTTTTACCGCTGAGCAGATTGATACTGTGCTTTGTACTCACATGCATGTGGATCACGTGGGCTGGAATACGCGCCTAGTTGACGGCGTATGGGAACCAACTTTTGGCAATGCTGATTATTTATTTGCAGAGGAAGAGTGGGCTTATTGGCGTAACGAGGAACAAGAATATGGTCCCGTTATTGAAGATTCTGTAGACCCTATATTTGCTGCAGGCCTAGCAAAATTGGTCTCTTCAAATCACCAAGTTTGCGACGAAGTAAGGCTAGAACCTACGCCGGGTCATACACCCGGGCATGTCAGTGTGCACATAACCTCACAGGGAGCAGAAGCGATCATTACCGGCGATATGATTCATCATCCTTGCCAAATCGCTCATCCAGAATGGTCATCATCAGCGGACGAGAATAAGTCGAAGTCGGCTTCCACTCGTGATGTGTTTTTAGACAAGTATTCAGACCAACCGGTATTGATCATTGGGACACATTTTGCCGCGCCAACAGCCGGATACTTGGTGGCGGATGATACCCTCGGAAGCAGTGGTGAAGTGACCTACCGTCTGGCTTACTGAGATAGGCAAAGTCCAGGCAACCAGTAAGTTGCCAGTCGATTTCCGGCAGCTTTTTATTGACTACTTGTTAGTCTGGCAACATCGCCATTTGCAACTTTACGTGCCAGCCAGATACCTGTGAAAGCCACGCCACCAAAGATGACGTTAGCTAAAACACCTTTAAGAAGGAACGGTAGACCCGCTAAGTAACAGGCCATCCACCCTTCGACGGTGTTGGGATAAAACCCGAGGGCTATTGGTGTTGCATTTGATACTGCGTAAAAAACTACAGCGCTGAGTACTGCCGCACCACCAAAACTTGGTAGCGAAATTTTCTTCTTTGCTGGAGAGAGTACAGGTGTGAGCGACCAAGCCGCCGCCAAGTGCGCTAGGTATACAAAAGCCATAGCTGCTATTTGATAGGTGCCGTTAATCAAGTCAAAGGCAACTATGCTCAGCAATACCGGCACCGGTAACAGGTGTCTAGGTAAAAGTGCCGCAGCCATCATGCCGATCGCGCCCACTGTGGACATACCCGCACTGTGAGGAACTAGGTGAGATATAACGCCCAGAACCGACAATGCCAGCAGTACTGTATATGTTTGGCGGCTTTCCGCGGACTGTGCTTTCCAAGTGTTTAGTAAACTCATTGCTTAACTCAATGCTGTTTTATTAGCGCACGACAAAAAATAATTGCCATAAATTGTGCGCAGAGTCTAATACTCTGAACGTTTGATGTCCCCGCAATATTCTCTTCATGGGATGAAAATAACTTCAATAGCCGTCATCGAGGATGAACCGAGCAAGCACCAGTCTGCTATGATAATTGCTTAAGAGGGAAATGATTTGGCCAGTAAAGACATATTGAGCGCACTGGCAGTGCCTAATTTTCGCTGGTTATGGATTGGTAGCCTTGGCTCCTCTTTTGCTATGAATATGCAAATCATTGCCCGAGGTTGGTTGGTGTATAGCTTAACCTCATCTGCGATGGACCTGGCTTGGGTCACATTGTCCTTCATGCTCCCTTCAGTGCTGTTTTCTTTGTACGGTGGCGTTCTCGCAGACCGTCTGCCTAAGCGCAAAGTCATAGTTTATGCGCAATCACTCAACTGCATAGCCACTCTGATTATGGCTGGAATTATTTTTGCCGAAGCGGTGAGTTTTTGGGATTTTATCTGGTTTGGATTTTTTAACGGCACCATACTGGCGTTGTCTATGCCGTCTCGCCATGCCTTTGTGCCAGAGCTTATTCCTGAAAAGCTAATCTTCACGGCCATGGCCCTTAATACCACCGGCTGGAATTTGTCGCGCATCATTGGTCCGGCCTTCGCAGGCCTGCTTATTGCGTGGCTTGCTGGAGGCGATAAAACTTCCTCCTATGGCGTGGGTATTGTCTATTTGGTTATCGCTACTTTGTACTTTATTTCAGCGATTACGATATTGCGGGTAGATCGTTCAGGTTTAACTTTGCAGCAGAATAAGACAGGTACATTCAATGAAATGCGTGAGGGGCTAGTTTATGTAGGGCAGCATCCCAGAGTTTTCGCGCTGATCGTTTTATCCATTGTGCCCTTTCTCTTTGGTATGCCTTTGAACACGTTGCTGCCAGCCTTTAATGAAGATGTATTGGGTGGTCATGCAGATAGCTTGGGGTTACTGATTTCAGCAATGGGGGCTGGGGCGATTGTCGGATCTATCTTAATGGCCGGTATGGGCGACCTGAAACGCAAAGGTTTGTGGTTACTGCTCACGTGTGGCTTATGGGGACTGGTGACAGCCCTCTTTGGATTAAGCCAAAGTGCTCTTGTTGCAATGTTGGTAATTGCAGTGATTGGTCTGCTTAGTAGTTGGAATATGTCATTGAATCGCGGCATGTTGCAGATGGCAGTGGACGACAATATGCGTGGGCGTATTATGAGCATTGATATGATGTCCCATGGCCTTATGCCCCTTGGGGTGTTTCCCATCAGTTGGGTGGCCGAAGTTTATGGGGTAGGTAGTGCGCTGATGGTCAGCGGCTGTGTATTTGTCTTGCTGACCGCGTTTAGCTTTGCCGGGTTACGGTCTGTTCGGAGCCTAGTCAAAGCACCGGTACGCGCAGAGGTGGCCTAACTCAGTGCTATTTGAGGAAAGGCAAAAAAAAGTGCAAGAATGTGTCATGTCTACGTTTAGTCTGGACTTTGTTTCCGCGGCTTTCAGCTTAATGCTGCAAAAGGCCTTAAACTTGGATTTTTACGGGGAGGGTCGCTATGCAGTGGGATTTAATAGTTCGCAACGCAAAGGTTTTTGATGGTTCCGGTCGTCCCGGACGCCAAGGCGATATTGCGGTTAAAAACGGCAAAATCGCAGCCTTGGGAGGGCGCTTACCCACTAGTGAGACCAAAACAATTCATGACGCCGACGGCTTATGGCTTACTCCTGGTTTATTAGATATTCATACTCATGAAGATTTAGAAGCTGAGCTTGATCCGGGTTTGCCGGAAGTGGTTCGTCACGGCACTACTAGCGTTGTCGTGGGTAATTGCAGTATCGGCTTGGCTTTTGGTGCCCAGCGCAATGAACAACAAGACCCAATAGTGGACTGCTTTGCCCGGGTCGAAAATATACCTAAATCGGTTTTAGCAAAAACCGCAGATAAGGCTGTATGGACTAAGCCGCGCGAATACTTGGAGCATTTAGACCAACTGCCGCTGGCGGCGAACATGGCGCCGTTTCTACCCCACTCAATGCTGCGTATTGAAGTGATGGGCTTGCAAGACAGCATTAGCCGTCAACCCATTGCCACTGAGTTAAAGCGCATGGTGGGGATTTTAGAAGAAGCCTTGGAAGACGGTTACATGGGTATGTCTACTGACGGTTTGCCGCTGCACTTTTTGGCTAATGAGCCGAATCTTGAAAAACGCATTCCCACCCAATATGCGACCTTTGGCGAATACAAAGCCCTTACTGATGTGTTACGTAAGCATGACCGTGTTTGGCAAATGACGCCGGCTACAGACGATGGTCTGTTGACCACTAGGTTGTTCATGCTGAGTAGCGGCAGAATCTATGGCAAACCGCTTAAAGTTACAGCGTTAGCGGCGATAGATAGCGTTAATAATCGTACGAATAAATCCCGTGCACTGCTATTTGCGAATTTGCTCAACAGCGAATTGTTGCAAGGTAATTTCCGTATGCAGGCGCTAAGTGCGCCGTTTCGTATTTACTCTGAAGGTGCGGTGAGTCCTCTAGCTGAGGCTGATCCGTTGTTGCGTCGTTTGATTGCGACGGAATTGGAAGATGTCGCTAAGCGCCGAGATATACTCAGTGATCCTGAATTTCTGCAAGCCTTTCGCGAGATGTGGCAGCGCGGTAAGAGTGGTTTTAACCTCGCTCATCTGCGTCGTATTTTACGTTTAGAAAACGAATTTCTCACACGTGACCTAAACGATATGGTTATCTATCGCTCCGTAGTCACACCATGGCTAGATCAATCTATGGCTTGGATCTACCAGCGTTATGTTGCCTGGCTGGGCATGGCCGAAATTATTGAAGATGCTGAGGAAGTGCGTGCGTTTGAGGCCATGGGCAAAAATATAGCGGATGAGGCTGAGTTCTTTTTGGCCTTGCTGCATCACTTTGATCGCGATCTTCACTGGCATTACGTGGCAGCGAATAAGGATCCAGAAGTGATCAAAGAGTTGTTGTTACACCCTAAGCTATTGCCAGGGTTCAATGACAGCGGTGCGCATGTCACCAATATGGCTTTCTTTGACGGCAACTTGCGCGCTTTGAAAATTGGCTTGCAAGATTCTGAAGAAGGTTTTAGTCATATGTTGAGCCGACTCACTCAAGAACCAGCAGAATTTTTTGGCCTAGATGTAGGGCGTTTAGAAGTTGGTGCGCGTGCGGATATGGCGCTGTTCAATCCCACCAACTTGGCGAAGTACGATGGTGAAGCCAGCGTTCAATATCAATACCGAGATGTTTTCGACTGCCATCAACTGGTTAACAGATCGGATGGTGTAGTGGGTGGTGTTTTTGTTGGCGGTGAGTGTGTTTGGCAGGGCGAAAAATTTACCAAAGTACATGGCAAGAAATCCTTGGCAGGTGCCTTGCGGGTGGCTAAATAGAGGTGAGGTAATTTGGGCAAAGGCGCAAACCCAGAATAATCTGAATTTGCACTCTTTAATCTTTTCTCACTTAGTCTTTCGGCTGGCCTAACAAACGTTCGGCAATAATGTTGCGCTGAATGTTCGGTGTACCACCGCCAATTACAACATTGGGCCAGTTCAGGGCAGATTTCGACCATGTGCCGCCATCTACAGCACTTTCGCCGCCGCGTAGCTGCAGGCCTGCTTGCCCGGTTAGCTGTACAGCAAAGTCATCTATCTCAATTTCTAAGCTCGCACGATGCAACTTATTAACTGATGTTTCAGACGTCAAGGGCTCACCCTTTATCTGCTTTGTTAGGTAACGTAGGCCATTAAACTTCATGGCAGCAACCTTCATTTCAAAGCGCGCAATAGTGCGTCTTACTTTGGGATCTTCGCTGGCAGGCTGGCCTTGCTTACTAGTGGTCTTTACCAGTTCTTTCAAGTTTTCCAGCTTCTCAAACATTTGTGTGACTTCACCAATACTAGAGCGCTCGTTCGCCAACGCAGACACCGTTACATTCCAACCTTCGCCTTCAGCACCAAGGCGGTTTTCTACCGGTACTTGAACGTCAGTGAAGAAAATTTCCGCAAAGTGTTTGTCGCCTGCCATATTTTGTATGGGGCGAACTTCCACCCCCGGCGCATCCATTGGCACTAAGAAGCAGGTAATGCCGTCATGCTTAGATTCCACGTCAAACTGGGTGCGGGTGAGCAAAATAATCCACTGTGACCAAGGTGCGCCAGTGGTCCAAATTTTTTGCCCATTGACTAAATAGTGATCGCCATTGAGCTCTGCCTTGCACTGAATTGCGGCTAGGTCAGAGCCGTGATTTGGTTCTGAATAACCAGTGCACCATGTGACTTTGCTATCCAAAATATCAGGAATAAATTTGCGTTTTTGCTCTTCGGTACCGTATTGCATAATGCCCGGTCCCACCCAAGCAAGACCCATCATTGATGTGCCCAGTGGTGGCGCTTTCGCTAATGCCATCTCTTCACGCAAAATTGTTTGCTCTATAAGGCCACCTTCGCTGCCACCAAATTCTTTTGGCCACGCAAATCCAACCCAGCCTTTGGCGCGTACTTTTTCTAACCAGTTGGCGAGAAAATTTTTGTCGCGTTCTTTTTTTGGTGGCAGGTTTTCACTAATAAAACTGCGCACTTCTTCGCGAAATGATTGTTCGCTTGCGGTGTAATCAAAATCCATTACAAACCTCCTAAGGTTGCGATTCGGTCCATATGATAATCAGAGTCGCCGTACATTGGACGAGCCCATTTAGATCTCTTTAAGTAAAGTTGTGCATCGTATTCAGCGGTAAAACCAATAGCGCCATGTAACCCAACACCGTCGATACCAATTTGTGCAAAGGCATCTGAGGCATAGCCCTTGGCTAAAGACACTGCTTTTGCTAGTCCATCAATATCATCGTCTACAGACCACGCGGCGTAGTAGCTCAATGAACGATAGCTTTCTAGGTCTACGTACATATCAGCTAGCCGGTGCTTAACTCCTTGGTACTGACCAATAGGCTTGCCAAATTGAATACGTTCTTTGGCGTAGTTGCTGGTCATTTGCAAGATGGCAGCGCCTGCACCAACCATTTCAGCGGTGGTAGCCACCGCTCCGCAATCCGTTAAAAATGCCAACTGGTCCTCACTCATAGGCAGCAAGTAATCTGCGCCTATTTTGACACCTTCTAGGTCAACACTGGCCATCGGCTTGGTGGTGTCCATAGTCGGCTGATGGGTAATTTTTACGTTGTCTTTGGCTACTGCGGCTAACGCTAAACCGTTGGGAGCGTTGACAGCCAGTAGCAGATAGTCTGCTGCTGCCGCGTCATTAACAAAAGGCTTAGTGCCTTTTAGCACGTAGCCATCATCACTGGCATGGGCTTCAGCGGTGACAGCTTTTGCATCAATCCAGTTAGCTTCATCGTATAAACCAATGGTGCAAATGGCAGAGCCTGCCGCCATTGCGGGGAGCCATTCAGTCTTTTGTTTGTCATTGCCACAAGTCAGTACTGCTGCGCTGGCTAATGCTTGGGAGGCAATAGGCAAAGGGCATAATCCCTCTGCTGCGGCTTCAAGGACCACGGTAAGGTCGATCCATTTTAAGCCGAGGCCGCCGTGGGCTTCTGGAATGGTTAGACCTAACCAGCCAAGGTCCGCTATTTGCTGCCAAAGTTCGCTGTCGAAACGACTCTCGCTGGCAGCGATTTCCCGCACCTTAGGCATTGGACATGCCTCTTTAATAAACCGCTCAACTTGATCTCTGAGCAGGCTTTGTTCTTCTGTAAAACCAAAGTTCATATTTTTATCGCTCTATAAAAGTGAAGGCGTGATTAAGCGCCGCGTAATGGATTGACGGGTGGCCAATTTTCTTTGCTGGCGAGAATTTTTTCGCCAATTTCTGCTACGTCCCAAACATCGTCGCTGGCACTGCGCTGGGCGATAGGTGTCACCTGCCAGCTCAGCATTGAAACGTTGTTACCCGCTACTAGCCATTGTCTGCCACTGACGTCTTTAGCTTCATCAGTGCACAGCCAAACCACCGGAGGTGAAACCGCTTCAGGTGGAAAGTCTTCTTGAATGTCTTCGGGCAAGATGTCTGTTGTTAGGCGTGAAGTTGCAGTAGGCGCCAAGACGTTAACGGTGATACCGTACTTCATGCCCTCTAACCATAAGCAGCGCATAAAACCAGCAATGCCCGCTTTAGCCGCGCCGTAATTTGTTTGACCGAAGTTTCCTAACAAGCCTGATGTGGAGCTGGTCATAATGATACGACCACCTGTGCCTTGTTCAATCATTACATCGTAGGCAATTTTGGTAACCAAGTAGGTGCCGCGTAAGTGCACGTCCATAACAACATCCCACATGTCGTCGGTCATATTTTTGAATGACTTGTCTCTGAGAATACCGGCGTTAGCAATAAGGATGTCAATTTTGCCAAAGCTGTCTACTGCTGCTTGGACCATGCCTTGTGCATCTTCTTTGCTGGTCACAGAGCCATAGTGTGCTACCGCTTGACCGCCGGCGGCATTGATCTCATCAACTACCCCGTCTGCCATTGATGCACTGGCGCCAGTGCCGTCACGTGCACCGCCCAAATCATTAACAACGACTTTAGCGCCTTCTTTGGCGAGTAGAATTGCGTGGGCTCGACCCAAACCGCCGCCTGCGCCGGTTACTAGTGCAACCTTACCGTCTAACATTCCCATATCGTTCTCCCATTAGTCATTTTTTGCTCGCAAGTCTAAGTAAAAATTTTCTTTCGATTATAATGTATGGATCATTTTGTAGCTGCGCGCTTTGATAGGGCCTTTAGTGGCTGCTCGAGCGCCTGATCTGCAGCCCAGCTAATATCTGCTGAGACTTGTGGCTGCAACATTGCATAGACTGCCTCACTGTTTCCATAAAATTATGGTGACAGCAATATTCGAGGTCAGATATTAGCACTGAAGAAAGCCAAAGTAGACGGCTAGCCGTCTACTGCATAACTTAACCTTAGGGGCAATTGGTGATAAAACTTAGACTAAGATTTTTTAGTCTGATCAAGACTTGCAAGAAGCTTGGGAGAGCATGCGCATGGATGAGTTATTTGATTTCACCGGTAAGGTAGCACTAGTCACCGGTGGTAGTAGAGGATTGGGTCGGGAAATGGCGTTAGCTTTAGCAGCCCGCGGTGCAGACGTTGTGATTACCAGTCGCAAGGCTGATGCTTGCGCAAGCGTTGCTGCCGAAATTGAAGCTCTGGGGCGACAGGCAATGGCATATGGGTGCCATGTAGGTCATTGGAATGAAATCGATGCCCTAGTTGAAGCCGCTTATGCACGCTTTGGTCGTATCGACATACTCATTAACAATGCCGGCATGTCGCCGTTATATGACAAGTTATCTTCTGTCAGCGAAGAGCTATTCGATAAAGTTATTGGGGTTAATTTGAAAGGTCCATTTCGGCTGATGGCTACGGTGGGAGAGCGCATGGCAGAAGGTGAGGGCGGTAGCATTATCAATATCAGCAGCGTTGCTTCGCTTTCGCCGTCCCCAAATTCTGAACCTTATGGTGCGGCAAAATCAGGTCTGAACGCGCTGACGCGGTCCTTTGCATTTGCCCTTGGGCCTAATGTCCGAGTTAACTGCATTGCCGCTGGGCCATTCCTAACAGATATATCTAAAGCGTGGGATATGCCAGCATTTGAACGTCGGGCTAAATCTACCCAAGCACTTGAGCGTGGTGGTCGACCGGATGAAATAGTTGGCGCTGCACTATATTTGGCCAGTAGTTCAGCCAGCTTCACCACGGGTACAGTTATTCGGGTGGATGGCGGCTCTGCCTAGATTCTGCCTAGGTTCTGACAAGCGGGGGCTTTGTAATTAAATAAAGCCCTCGACAGCTTCGACTACGGCGGCCCCAAAGTCTTTTTGGTACAAATGATTTAGGGTTCCCAAGCCACCTGGGTTGGCAACATTCACTTCCATAAGGTACTCACCGACGCTATCAATGGCGGCAAAACCGATGCGCTTGTCGACAAGGTCCTGCTGAATTTTGGCAACTAAGGCTGTCTGGGGTGCTGTGAGCCTTGTTCTTTCTGCACTGGCGAACTGTGCCAAATTAGCCCGCAATCCATCTGTAGGTTTGCGTAAGTAGCTACCTATAATTTCTCCGCCCACAACCAATGTGCGTGTTTCACCTTTAGCGATATCTGGTAAAAACCGTTGCAGGCAAAAGTACGCGCCGGGTGTTTGCGCCAGAGTCGTTTGCAGTAATTTTTCTTCTAATATTGTTCCGCCTGCTTCCACTATTTGCACCCCTCTGCCAAAACTGCCTGCCAAGGGTTTGAGCACCCATGTACCTTTTGCAGAACTCAGTACACGCATAAGCACATCAGGGCTATTAGATATATGTGTTTCGGGGCAGTGTTCTATCCAAGCACTTTTGCCGTGAGATAGAATTTGTGCGGAAATAGGCGTGATTAGGCGTCTAGGATGTATGCTGGCTAGTAGGCTGCTACGATCCAAAAAACTGTTCTTGGGTCCGAATCCCACAGGCCAAATGAGGTCATAGTCTGTTGCTAGTGCACCGGCTATTTCAGCGCCAGATGGTCCTAGACTGATTGATTCGTGTTCAGTACATGAGACAGCCCAGCCGCAATCTTCAAATGCCTTGGGCAGTAATAGATGGTTTTCTCTTTCCCCGAGATTTGCAAGATGCGCATTCTCAACGGGCGCTGGCGTGATGAGAAAGATAATTTTTTTGTGCGTCATGTACGAGTACGTCTTTCCAGTGTTTTAATAGGCCATTGCGAAGGTTCATTGATTAAACGGTGAGCAACTTTAGCCGCAGATATTCGCATTAGTGGCCATTAGGCCCTAATATTTTGTTTTCGAACCAAAGAATGGTGATGTCCAATATGCCTAATCAAAGCCTTCCAGACTATAGCCTTTCGCCCGAACAAGTGCCCTTGGTGGGCAGCTTAGCTCTGGATGATACCGAGCGGTCTCGGCTCAAAGCACAAATAGCTGAAAAGCTAGAAGCTCAAGGAGCGGCGTTAATTGCGCATTACTATGTTGATGGTGATATTCAAGATTTGGCCGAGCAGACCGGTGGCTTTGTCTCCGACTCCTTAGAAATGGCACGCTTTGGGCGCGATCATAAGGCTGAAAATTTGGTTGTTGCTGGCGTGCGCTTTATGGGCGAAACCGCAAAAATTTTGTCACCAGAAAAACGTGTATTTATGCCCACCCTGCAAGCTGAGTGCTCTTTAGATTTGGGTTGTCCACCGGAAGATTTTGCGCAATTTATTCAGGCGCATCCAGATCATACGGTTGTAGTCTATGCCAATACATCGGCCAAAGTTAAGGCGCAGGCGGATTGGGTAGTGACCAGCAGTTGTGCGCTGGAGATTGTTGCCAGTCTTAAAGCCAAGGGCGAGAAGATCTTGTGGGCACCTGATAAGCATTTGGGAGCCTATATTCAATCCCAGACTCAAGCAGATATGTTGCTTTGGAGCGGTGCGTGCGTGGTACATGAAGAGTTCAAAGCTAAGGCGCTGACTGATTTGCAGCGGGTTTATCCAGATGCCGGCGTATTGGTCCACCCTGAGTCACCTGCTTCGGTAATCGAGATTGCTGATGCTGTGGGTTCCACCAGCGCGATTATTAGGGCAGCAAAAGAACTGCCTAATGAGACATTTATTGTTGCCACGGATAGGGGCATCTTTCATAAGCTGCGTCGCGAGAATCCCGGCAAGACCTTTATTGAAGCACCCACAGCAGGTGACGGGGCTACTTGCCGCTCCTGCGCGCATTGCCCTTGGATGGCCATGAACGAGTTACGTAACCTAGATAGATTACTGACTGATGCGTCTTACAGGGCAGGCAACGAGATTCACGTGGAGCCAAAATTGGGCCTGCGCGCAAAAATGCCATTAGATCGCATGCTGGCTTTTCAGGCTTGAGCCCAAGCCGAATGGCTCTTTGCCAGGTTAACTGTTAGCTCTGCGAATTTCGGTGCGCAGATCTTGAATTTTTTGCGTCAACTTAGCTTCCAGTTGTAGGTTGGCATCATCCACCAGACGCTGAGCATATTCCAAATGCTGAATGGCTCGGTGGAATGCGCCGTTCAAATAAAAGTACTCTGCTCTGGCCAAGTGCACTCCAGTGACATTGCCGGCCAACCCTGAAGTTTCCGCTAACTCATACCAAACATTCACATCGTTTGGTCTTTTTTGGGCCTGATTTTCGAGCAATATCTCAGCCTCTATAAAGTCTTTGGTCGCTATTTTGCTCTCGGCAAGAAGCATTCCTAAAGGGTAATTTCCCGGATATAGCGTCAATGCGCCGGCAAGTAAACGCTGGGCCTCAACATGTCTTTCTGCCTTGATAAGAGTTTCAGCTAAAGCCCCAGTGTATAAAACGCTGCGGGGGTTTTGCCGATAAAGCCGTTCTACCAGTTCTACCGCCTCAACGTGCTCTTTGTTTTTGCTTAGTGACAATGCGAGTGCATATTGGACGGCAAGGTCATCTGGGTTTTCCTCGAGCTTGCGACGGTAAGTTGCAATTTCTGCTCCCGGTTTAGTGGCGTAATGTTCTCGTGCTCGGGCACGCATCAATTGATAGTCGAATCTGTCTATTTGGTTTTCTAAGTTGTCCGTAGTGGAAACCTGATTTTGATATTCACGCGCCTGATTTTTAGCGTCACTTATTCGCGTTTCCGAGAGCGGGTGAGTCAGTAGAAACTCTGGCGGGCGTCTGGTGAAGCGGTAGGCTCTTTGCATGCGCTCAAACATACGGGACATTGCAGCAGGGTCGCGGTTAGCGCGAGCTAAAGTATTTAGGCCAATGCGGTCAGCTTCTTGTTCTCGATCTCGACTAAAGCGCAGTTGCCTAGACTGGCCTGCGGCCTGAAACGTTGTCAGCGCTGCTATGCCGGCATCAGAACCACCCGCAGCGCCAACTAACACCGCTGCTAGAAGGCCAACTAAATTTGGGATCGCCGCTGACTGTTGAGCCTCTATACCTCGAGCGAAATGTCGTTGGCTGAGGTGGGCCATTTCGTGGGCCATAACGGAGGAATACTCATCGCTGTCTTGGGCATATATAAGCAGCCCCAGGTTGATACCAATAATGCCGCCTGGTGCGGCAAAAGCGTTGATGCTTGGGTTATCTACCACCACGACGGTATTCAGGGCAGATTGCAGGTTCGAATATTGGGCCAAATTCGCCATATGCTGTTCAACGTAATATTGAATCAGTACGTCTTTGGACAGTGGTAGGGCGGCGTGCAGTTGCTTTAAAAATATCTCGCCGATCTGCTGTTCCATTTGCGGGGAGACGATGCGCGATGAACTATCACCAAGGCTGGGCAAGTCGTTAGAGGCGGTGCCAACACTCACAGGCAATAGTAAAAACGCGGTAATAGCGCCGCGCTGAATGAGCCTGCCAAAGGTGCTTAGGCTAGAGTTTAGAGTCATGCTTAATTCTCTCATAGCTCGATAGTACGCTATCTGAACTGTCAGGAAAGTTATGCGCTAAAAAAAGTTAGGGCATATGACCAAGTGCACTAAATTTCCGATCCTGTGGTACATTTCTCCCCTAGGTTAAAACGAATAAGACGAACGATATGAATAGTTCCGGCGCCTCGAGTGCGCAATCTGGGGTGAATATAGAAAAGGACTTGGACCTGAAGGGTCTGATGTGCCCAATGCCCTTATTGAAGGCGAAAAAGGCTCTTAATGAGCTTGAACCATTACAGGTACTTAGGGTCCAGGCTACCGATCCTGGTTCTGTGAGAGATTTTTCTGTATTCACCTCGCAAAGCGGGCACAAGTTAATGTCCTCTACAGAAGAGGACGGCATCTTTATTTATTTGATACAGAAAAAAGCATGAATTTTCTCAACATAATTGGTGGTTGGCTGAATCGTTATTTCTCTCAGGAAGATGCTGTCTATTTAGTGGTAGCTCTGAGTTTAGTACTTGTACTGCTTTACACACTTGGTGGCGCCCTGGCGCCAGTGTTAACAGGGTTGGTTATTGCGTTTTTATTGGAAGGCATGGTTAGTCGTTTGCAGAGCCTGCGCATGCCGCGAATAGTCGCGGTGAATATTTCTGTACTGTTGTTTGTGAGCACAGTTATGGCCGTGGTTTTCTTGGTTGTGCCGTTACTGTGGCAGCAGCTTCAGAGTTTAGGTCGGTTGGTGCCAACATTGGTAACCCGCCTTCAAGAAGGCCTAATTAATCTAGCCGAACGATTTCCCGAATATGTGACAGAGGCGCAGGTGGCGGCCATTGTTGAACAGGGTGCTCGCGAGTTGGGTAACGTCAGCGGCACCATTTTAGAAAGTGCATTTTCTCAAGTGTTTTCGGTATTCGGGTTGTTGATCTATTTGGTCTTAGTGCCTATTTCGGTATTTTTCTTATTAAAAGATAAAGATGCGTTAATGCTTTGGGCGGTTTCGATTTTACCTAAGAAGCGGCCACTGTTAGATTCTGTTGGCAAGGAGATGAATGCCCAGCTTGGTAACTACGTGCGTGGCAAGGTTTTAGAAATACTCATAGTCGGTGCAGTTACATTCCTGACCTTTGTCCTTTTTGGCCTGAATTACGCAGCCTTGCTTGCAGTGATTGTCGGGGTGTCAGTGCTCATCCCCTTTGTCGGCGCGGCAATAGTCACGCTACCTGTCTTCGCGGTTGCAGTGTTGCAGTTCGGCTGGTCGTTGGATCTCGGTTGGATCATGTTGGCGTATCTCTTTATTCAGTTTTTGGACGGTAATGTCTTAGTACCGTTACTCTTTTCCGAAGCAGTGGACTTGCACCCCATCACGATTATTATCGCGGTGCTAGCGTTTGGCGGTATTGGTGGCATCTGGGGCGTGTTCTTTGCTATTCCGTTGGCAACTTTGATCAAAGCCATTTATTCCGCATGGCCGAATTTAGATGAAGCGCAAAAGCCGGAATCTGTTGAACCCTCTGGCTAGAGTTTTGCAACTACTCAGTCGGAAGTAAAAATGTCGCCTCTTGAAGTTTTTGGTGGCATCAAAAGTGATTATTTTGAACCAGTGCGAGGAAGATAGGACCGTCGTGATGAAAGCATTTCTTACCTTTACCCCCAACCCCATATTTGCCGTTTTTGTTGCGCTTCTGCTCGCAGGCTGTGGTGCAGGCTCCGATAACAAGGAGGCTGCCGGCGCTGAAGATGCAGCACCCAAATCAATAGAGTCTGTTGTCAAAGACGACAAAGTTGTTGCTGGTTTTTTTACCTTATATCGCAAAGCGAGTGATGGATCCGTCAGGCTTCGTATTAAGGCAGAGCAGATAGGTGAGGAATTTATTCACACGGTTACTTTAGGTGATGGCGTGGTGGAAGGCGGTCACTTTCGCGGTCAGTACAGAGACAACAAGGTCCTTAAAATTAACCGGCATTTTAATCGTGTTGAATTTGTGCAAGCAAATACTCTGTTTTACCTAGACCCTGAAAGCCCACTGAGCCGCGCACAAGATGCCAATGTTCCAGACGCTATTTTAGCTGTAGCCAAGGTCGTTGCTGAAGACTCAGCTAACGGTGACATTCTAGTAGAAGTGGACGATGTATTTTTAGGTGAATCTTTAAGTCAAATTAAGGCCTCGCCAAAACCTGACGAGAAACCCGGTAAAGCCTTTGCTTTAGGTAAGCTGAATAAAGAAAGATCGAAAATTTCCGAACTCGCCAGCTATCCAGACAACACTTTAATTACCACTGATTTGGTTTATGAAAATCAGGCACCCCAAGTTCGAGGCAGTGATGACGTTACCGATAGCCGCTATGTCAGTGTGATCATTCAGCATAACTTTATTGCTATGCCATCAGGTGACTATCAGCCACGACGGGATGATTATCGGGTAGGTTTTTTTACAGATCGAATAACTGATCTGACAAGCCGAGATGCCGCACCCTATAGAGACGTGATCAATCGCTGGCATTTGGTTAAGAAAGATCCTGCAGCGAAAGTTTCCGACCCAGTGGAACCTATTACTTGGTGGATAGAAAATACCACCCCCTATGAGTTTCGCGAGCTCATTAAAAGTGCAGGTCTGAGCTGGAACAGCGCCTTTGTAAAAGCAGGCTTTAGTAACGCTATAGAAATAAAGGTACAACCAGATGACGCTACCTGGGACGCGGGTGATATTCGTTACAACGTCTTGCGTTGGACATCGTCGCCTACGCCACCTTTTGGCGGGTATGGCCCGTCGTTTTCAAATCCTCGAACCGGTCAAATTATTGGCGCGGATATTATGTTGGAATTCGCCTACTTGACGAGTCGCCTGAAGATCAAGGACTTGCTACAGCCATCAGACAACTATGCCAAGCAAGTAGAAGGGCACGGCCGCTTTTGCGATTTAGGTCAGCAAATGCAGGCGGATTTTTTGTTTGCAGATCAAGTGGTGCTGGCCAGTAACGCGTCTGGCAGCCTGCGTGAGCAATTGATAAAAGACAGTATTTACATGCTGACGTTACACGAAATTGGTCACACCCTTGGCTTGACCCATAACATGCGCGCAAGCCAAATGTTGCCAGATGTTTTCGATCCAATAGCGGTAGCTGAAAAAGGACTTTCGGCATCGGTGATGGATTATGAGGCGGTGAATGTTGCGCCCGGTAACAAGCCGCAAACTTTGTTTTACCAAAACCGCCCCGGCCCGTATGACGACTGGGTCATTACCTACGCTTATTCCGAATTTAGTGACGCTGATCAAGCGGCAAGCCTTGAGGGGATCTTGGCCAGAGCCAGCGAACCACAGCTGACTTATGGCAACGACGCAGATGACATGCGCAGTCCGGGTCGTGGTATTGATCCGCACATTAATATTTACGATCTGAGCAGCGACGCTATTGGTTACGCTGAGCAACGCTTAGAGCATTTACAGGCCGTGCAAGTACAACTTGCCGACTCTTACGCTGGCGAAAGTTATCAAAAGCTATATAACAATTATGTGGTTTTGATGAATCAGTTTAGGCGCTCTTCAGGGGTGGTTTCACGCTATATCGGTGGCGTTCACATCAATCGCTTGCCTCCTGGTACGTCTGAGCTTTTACCTTACAAACCTGTATCCGCGAAACAACAGCAGCGCGCTATGCAAGTGCTCAACGAACATATTTTTGCGGCGAATGTCCTACAACAATCGCAGCCATTGTTTAGCTATTTGCAGCAGCAGCGCAGAGGCTTTGACTTTTATAACGAACCAGAAGATCCAAAGATCCACCAAATGTTTTTGTCGGTGCAAAAAAGCGTGCTGGCGCACCTGCTTCACCCCCAAACCTTGCAACGTATTACGGACTCAAGTGTTTACGGCAATGAGTATCAACTTGGGCGGATGATGGAAGACCTTACCCAAGGTATCTTTGCCGCAGATATGGCGGGAAATGTGAATAGTTTTCGTCAGTACCTGCAGTTGGAACTGGTCGGCCGGCTCGCAAATATACTCAATAGTAATGGCGGCGAATTTGACGCTTTGGCACGTTCCAGTGCCCTAGTGCAGTTGGAAAATTTGGCTGCTAGCTTAAAAGCTAAAGGCCGTAGAGGTAGTATGGCGCGGTTGAACGGCTCTACCCAAGCTCATGTGCGGCACCTAGATCGAGTGTTACGCCAGAGTTTGGTCATAGATCGCTCATAGAACGTTGATAGAACGGCGATAGAACAATGATTGAAGGCCCATAAAGCCTGAAAAGTGGCAAAAAACGCGCAATGTGGTTGTAACAGGTGATGCAAAGCTTGTGACCTACACCGTGCCTGCGTACCATTTCGCTTTTACAAAAATGACATAGGCAAACCTTATGCTGTCAGGGAGTATTGTTGCTCTAGTTACCCCGATGCGCGAAAACGGCGATATTGATTGGGCGGCTTTGGATGGTCTTATCGAGTGGCATATAGAAAGTGGCACTCACGCAATTGTACCCATGGGTACAACCGGCGAATCAGCTACATTAGATACTGATGAACACCTACAGGTGATCAAACGTACCATCGAGGTAGTCGCCAAGCGGATACCAGTTATTGCAGGTACTGGCAGTAACTCCACTGCCGAAGCCATTCACCAGACTCAGGAAGCCCAAGCTTTGGGTGCCGACGCCTGTTTATTGGTAACGCCCTATTACAACCGACCAACTCAAGAAGGTTTGTTCCAGCATTATAAGGCTATCTCTGAAGCCACCACCGTGCCTATTGTTTTGTATAACGTTCCACCTAGAACGGGATGCGATATGCAAGCTGAGACGGTTGCTCGGCTGGCGAATTTTTCGAACATTGTTGGCATCAAGGATGCCTGCGGAGATGCTACAAGAGTTAAAGCGATCAAGGATGCATTGACTGGGTCCGCGTGGGATGAGTTTTTTATTCTCTCCGGAGAAGATGCGCAAACCCTAGAGATGATGTCTCTTGGTGCGGTAGGTACAATTTCTGTTACCGCTAATGTTTTACCGGCATTGATGGCTGAATTTTGTTCCAGTTACTTGGCTGGAGATCATGCGCGCGCACAAGAGTTAGATAACAGGCTGCAACCTGTGCATGACGTTTTGTTTGTCGAATCGTCGCCAACGCCAACTAAATGGATACTTAGTGAATTGGGCCGCATGCAAGGTGGTATTCGCTTACCTCTTATTCCACTAAGTAATCAACACCACGAAAATGTACGAAACGCCGTAGTTACTGCAGGAGCAGCCAAATGAGATTTATAAGTATTTTGTTGCTTACCTTTACAGGCGCGAGTTGCAGCTGGTTTGGTGGTGATTCTGAGACAGATTCGTATATTGATGTTAAACCTTTGCCGCCATTACAGATTCCAGATGACCTTGACGACAATGTTGTAAAGAACCCTATTCCACTGCCAGTTATCCCGGCACAACGTAACGCATCATTTTATCCATCAAGACCCCCGTTGCCGGACGCCCTTTACGCCAGTGACAATCGTGATGAAGTGCGTATGCAGGCCCTTGGTGAGCGTAATTGGCTGGTAGTTCCAGAGCCCGCTACCACTGCGTGGCCGAAGATGAAGCAATTTTTTGCAGACAACGGCATTTTACTAGAGGCAGATAGACCCGAAGTGGGCCGACTAAATACCGTATGGTTAGCAATTGAAGATAAAGATTACCGTGATGTCGTGCGAACATTGCTGCGCAATAACCGTCGCGGTGAAGAGCCCAATACGGGTAAAGACAGGTTTTTAATTCGCGTGGAGCAGGGTCTTCAGCCACAGTCCACAGAGGTGCACATTCGCCATGAAAATGATGCTCAAGGCGAAGTAGCTGCAGATAATGTGGTTTCGCTGAACGGTGTGCAGTCAAATATGCGTGCTGCTGAACGCAGCTTGTTGAATGAAATTGGCGGTTATATAGCTGCTCGAGTGGCGGAGACAACTGTTTCTAAAGTCGCTCTGCAAATTGGTGCTAGTGCTAAAACAGATTTATTACGTAACACCGATGGCGTGCCAGTATTAAAACTTTATCTTGATCGCGCTCGTGCATGGGCAACTTTGGGGCAGTCGATGAAGAATGCTGAAGTTGAAGTAAATGAGCAAAATAACGACATCGGTGAATACGACGTGACTATCCCCACGGCGTTATTTTCAGGCGATGCTCGAGGGAGTGTGCTTTGCCGAATTACTTTTTCTTGCAACAGCGAAGCTAGGCGTATCAATGCAGTTATCCAGATGACGGAAGATACTGAAAGCGGCTTTAATGTTGTAGTCATGCAAGATGGAGCGCCCATGCGAGACGCTGACAAAGCACAACAGATTCTAGTGCTAATAAGAGAATTCGCCACCTAATGGGAGGTTTTGCATCTCTAGGTAGTGGCAGTCGTGGTAACGGTACGCTGGTTGCTATTGGCGACGCTATCTTTTTGGTCGACTGCGGCTTTAACCGCAAACAAGCCGAGCAACGTTTAGCACGACTAGAGATGAGTCCCGGAGACATTACGGCAATATTGGTTAGTCATGAGCATAGTGACCATATTGCAGGTGTTGCCGGCTTATCCCACCGTTACGCCATCCCCGTTTACGCCTCTCACGGCACACTAAAAAATAGCCCTCAGGATTTTCAATGCAATGCCTTTGACGGCGATGCGCCATTTGAAGTTGAAGGGGTTTTAGTTAATCCGGTGCGAGTACCGCATGATGCTCGCGAACCAACGCAATTTGTTCTATCCCAGACCACTGCCAACGCTACTTCCAAGATTGGCGTATTGTCAGACTTGGGTAGTGTGACACCTCATGTGGTGAAGCAGTTTGAGGACTGTACTCATTTGCTCCTTGAAGCAAACCATGACCGCAATATGCTTTTTGCGGGCGCTTACCCACCAGCTTTGAAAAAGCGCGTAGCCGCAGATCATGGTCACCTGTCTAATGCTCAGGCGCGAGACTTGTTAGCGTTGTTGGCACACAAAGATCTGCATGTGGTCATTGGCCATGTGAGCGCGCAAAACAATGCGGTTAGCTTAGTAAACGATATGTTCGCAGAGTTGTCAGACCAGGTGGCTAGTTTGGTGGTCGCCACACAAAACGAGGGTTTTGACTGGATTGGTAAAAAGCCGCTGACCCGCCAGATTTCTTTCGACAAGGTGATGTGAAGGCGGACCGACTCCGCCTCTAGAACCTGAGCATGGCTCTGCGAACTACCGAACCGAATTATATTTAGATCAAAGCTGACTATAGATAACCTTTGTCTAGTCGGCGCAATAGAGGACACCTTATTCATGGAAATGAACGCCCCGATCAATGTGACCGTTGAAACGTTTCAAACCGACGTTATCGACAAATCCCAATCCATACCTATTGTGGTGCTTTTCTGGGCTGAGCAAATTCCTCAGTCAGTTCAAGGTAAAAGCCTTCTTGAGCAATTACTTGCTGAGTATCAAGGTAAGTTCGTCCTCGCCTTATCTGATGTCGCCATCGATCAAAACCTTGCCCAACGTCTGCAAGTACAAGGGTTGCCAAGCATACGTATCATTCACTTGGGTCAAATGGTTGAGCAAATTGATGGGCCCGCTGATGAAACCCAGCTGCGCCCAATACTCGATGGACTTACCGAGTCAGCTGCCGATGCGATCAAGGGCGACTTAGACCATATGATGGCTACCGGCGATTTTGCTGGTGCTGTTGCTGCCTTACAGGAGAGCATTCAAGAGGAGCCAAAGAATCAAGCTCTGCGCGTAGAGTTAGCTGACGTCCTTGTCCGTAAAGGTGATCTGGATGATGCGCGTACCGTGTTGGCATCTGTCCCCGAGGGCACTGCTGATAGAGAGCGACCGCAGAATAGGCTTGAGTTTGTAGAGGAAGTGGCGGCGATGGATTCCATGGAGGCGCTTGAGCAAGCCATCGTAAACCAGCCCGCCGACCTAGAGACAAAGTACCAACTAGCCATACAACTCATTGTAGCTGAGCAGTACGAGCAAGGCTTAGATAGGTGCATGGATATTTTGCGTACTGATCGTGAGTTCAGGGATGATATTGGCAGGCTGACCATGATTCGTGTATTCAATATGCTGGGCAAAGGCAACGAGACTGCCGGCAAGTACCGCCGCAAGATGTTCAATGTAATGCATTAAATTGCTGGGGTGTTTGGGTCAGGGCACAGCTCTTTTTTGCTTGCGGGAGTGAGGTGGCAGGTCGCAACGGCGCACTTTTGAGCTAAAGAGAGGCCGGAATGGGGTTGTTCGGTTGTTCAGATAAAAATGAGCCGTTTTTCTCGCTTTTCCATGCGTCATATAGGATCTGTTATCATTTTTCTAACGCCTTAATTTCGTGACTATATCCAGCAAAATGTGACAAATATATTACATGCTTGGCTTTGTGGGTTAGTGATCACTTACATGCAAACGGATTGCTTTATGCACACCAGAAAACAAAACTATGATATGCCGCAACATGGCGCTGAACGTTCAATTCAAATAACATAACTCAACCCCAAGTCATTGAATTTATTGGTTTTTATTGATTTCTTCTAATCAATTTCAATTTCTTTTTTGAACGCAGCTGGGTTATATGCAGTCGAATGTCACAAGTTATCCTCAAACTTATCCACAGGCGCTTGAGGTCAAAATGTTGCTAAGTGGCAGTATTTTGCGTGGAATGTGTCGAGCAGTAACACAATTCAACATTCTGGTGATGAGCGGTCATTATCGATACACCAGACGCTAGTCATCAATGGAAGTCCAGAACGGATTGGTAGCAGAAAAATAGCCTAGAAATACACTTTTATGGCAAGTTATAGGCAGAATAAATTGCTGTTGTCTGAATTCAGCCGTTGTTTCTAATTGGTACCCTGTGCCGACGATTAAATCTGACAATAAGAGGAGCTAGATTTGTGATGGATATGACCTCAGACGGGCAGCCCAACTCCGAAAGTGGCGAAGCGGAAACCCTGCAGCAAAAGATAGCGCATTATGCTGATCTTGGGGTCAGCCGAGTTAAGTTAGGCCTCACTGACATTGACGGCGTTATTCGTGGCAAGTACGTGGGCATCGACAAGTTTATTAGCCTACTCAAAAAGCAGGGCGGGTTTTGTGATTGCATCTTTGGTTGGGATGTCGACGACCAGCTCTACGATGCCGGAACATACACCGGTTGGCATACTGGATTCCCCGACACAAGTTTTCGCCTCCTTGTAGAGACTGAGCGTTGGTTGCCAGACGAAAACTGCCCCTATTTTATTGGCGAGTTTGTTGGCCCCGATAACACCGACCACCCTCTATGCCCCCGTACTCGGTTGAAAAACGTATTAGCCGAATATGCCGCTATGGGTTTGAGTGTGCGTTCTGGCTTTGAATATGAGTTTTTTGTCTTCGCCGAAACTCCCAATAGTGTTCGAGACAAGGGCTACCGCGGGCTTACTCCGCTCACGCCAGGCAACTTTGGCTACTCTGTATTGCGCTCGTCAGTGGAATCCCAGCGTTTTAACGCACTACTAGATTATTGTCGTGCACTTGAGTGCGATATTGAGGGATTACATTGCGAAACCGGGCCCGGAGTTTGGGAAGCTGCGCTTAAGTCCAAGGTGGGTATTCAAGCCGCCGACCGCGCAGCTTTGTTTAAAACATTTACTAAGGTATTTTTTCAACGCCAAGAACTGATGGCCACATTTATGGCTAAGTGGTCTATGGATTACCCGGGCCAAAGTGGACATTTTCATTTCAGTGTTGCGGATGCTGATGGCGCAAACCCATTCTTTGACCCTACAGGCGAGCAAGGTATGTCCAAATTGCAGCGTCAAGCAGTTGCTGGACTGCAGCGGTACTTGCCGGAATTTCTCGCCCTGTTAGCGCCCACCATTAACAGCTATACACGGTTGGTTAAAGGCGCTTGGGCACCTACGGCAGCTACGTGGGGTATTGAAAATCGTACGACGGCCATTCGAGTTATTCCAGGAGATACCGGTAGTCAGCGTATTGAGTGTCGTGTAGGTGGTGCAGATGGCAACCCTTACCTGGCGGCGGCGGCCATGCTTAGCGCCGCCCTAGAGGGTATTCGGCAGAATCTGGATCCGGACCAACCGATTATAGGCAATGCTTACGAGGCTGAAGATGATTTACCCGCTGAAGCAAAGTTCGCAAGTAACCTTGCTGATGCAGCCCGCGCATTGGAGGCCTCAACGGTTGCTAGAAGCTATTTGGGTGATGCGTTTGTGGACCATTTTGTGATGAGTCGTAACTGGGAGGTGCGCGAATATCAACGCAGCCTCAATAGTTGGCAGCTAGAACGTTATTTCGAGATTATTTGATGAGTTTACATATCGGCATTTTACAAACCGATTCCGTACTTGAGCACCTGCAGGGTGAATACGGTGACTATCCAAAGATGTTTATGGATCTATTTTCTAGCGTAGATCCTGAAGCTAGGTTTACCAATTATGTTGTACAAGACACCATGCCTAAGACCGTTGAGTGCGATGCTTACATCGTCACGGGCAGTCGCCTGAGTGTTTATGACGATGAACCTTGGATATTTGCGCTGGCAGAGTTTATAGCTGAAGCTCTAAATCAAAATAAAAAACTCATTGGTATTTGTTTTGGTCATCAATTGATGGCGCATTTTTTTGGCGGTGTTGTTGCCCCTGCAGACGCTGGCTGGGCAGTTGGCGTGCACACTAGCCAAGTGGAAAGCCGCCCATGGATGTCCGCTGGTGTTGAAAATCTGAGCTTGCTCTCCAGTCATAAAGATCAGGTGCGGCAATTACCCGAAAATGCCGATCTATTTGCCACCAACGCGTTTTGCCCTATAGCTGGATTCACCATGGCAGATCAGGTCATTACCATTCAAGGTCACCCAGAGTTTAATAAAAATTATGCCCAGGCTCTGATGACCCATAGGCAAGCTATTTTGGGCGAGCAGGTTTTCAGTAAAGGCCTCAGTAGTTTGACCACACCTATTGATAGTCAAACCTTTGCACAATGGGCTGTGGCTTTTGTAAACCAAAGTGGCGGGGCAGATGCTGCCGAAAAAACTTGGCAAGCAAGATGGCCAGCTACGCCAGCCGCCGAGTCTGAGGCCTAATATGCAGCAAAAGACCCCGTCAGGATTTACTGCCTATTTACGGCGCGGCGCGAAGCTCTTAAGCAATCCGCCAGCACTGAAAAGGTTAGTGGTTCAAGCGGCGAAGAAACTCAATGGCAGCAGTAGCGAAAAAATTAAGGCTGTAGGCGAGCAACTTGGCTTACTGATCGATTTACTGCGCGCCTTTATTGCTGGCGACTATAGAGACATTTCCAACCAAGCAATGATCAGTGTAGTGGGTGCCATTATCTACTTTGTTGTGCCTTTAGATGGCGTTCCTGACTTTTTGTTCGGATGGGGGTTTATCGACGATGCTGCGGTGGTGAGTTACGTGATTGCACAGATCAGCGTAGAGCTTGAGGTCTTTAAGCAATGGCGAGACTCCGCCTCCACCCAAGAACAATTAACAACTAAGTCTAGTGATGATGACGGACAGCGGTCTAACAAAGGACTGGTAGAGGGCGACGATTACACTATTGATGATTGATTGTAGAGGCAAAAATTCATCACCTAAAAAGTCTGATGGAAAAAATAGCTTACTTGTCCTTATCTTCTTGGCTCTAGTTGCTTGGCAGGTGATCACAAAACAAGCTGTGGCTGAGGGTATTTCCCAATCGTGGAGTGACGGTGATTTACCCGCTGACTCTGGCCTAGCTATTGCTCAGGCTATGGTCGGTAGTTGGGAATACGGTGTCTATTTGTTGGGTTTGCCTGTAGGCCTGAAAGCGCAGATAGAAATTTCGTTGGATGATCAGCACCTGTTAGCAAAAAGTCAGGTGACGCATTTTCTTGCAGCGAACAGCCATCAATCGAAATTTTCTTTACTCAATTGCCAGTACCGTTTGCACGGATATCACAACTATGGCTTTAGTCCTGGTTGGCGCTTCGACGACACAGTTGCCTTTGACTGGCAAAAAAAGACAATTCGCTATCAAGGAATGACCCAAGGTCCGAAGACGCCAGATGCGCAAATGCAGACGGTTACAATGCCCCTCGACGATGCGGTTTATGTAGATAAGCTGAGTCAGTTTGCTGCGTTGGCCTGCGCAATGCAGGGTCGTCATGGCGACGACATTCTACTTAGCTATGTAGATGACACTATAGGACGCTATAAATTTTTGCCGGACTCATCTAGCAAGCTAATGTCTATCGCGGGGCAACAGACCCCTGTCATTAAGGTTGAGTCCGAACCATATGTTTACGAAGAAGGCAGTGTGCATCGGCGCGTAACGTACTGGCTGGCGCCAGCTCTTGGATACATGCCGGTGAAGATATCGACTAAGTTGAAGGGTATGCGTTTGACCGTGAAATTACTGAAAACACCGAGTGGGACCATCTCTTCTTTATAGTTGGCGCTAGATAAGTTGGCGCATGTGCAGCAATTTGCACAGCGTACTGCCTTTAACCCTCAAGCCGCGACGACAACGCACTGTTCGTGCTCGGTCACGCAGAAAAACTGTTTAAAGAGACCTAGCCTGGTTAGTCGTCAATACGAAACGAATCAACATTCTGCCTAGGGTCATCAAATGCCAGCCATGCAACGAGATAGGCTGAGATTGTCAACTTTATAAAGAACAAGGCGCTGATAATTGCGCAAACTCTAACCAGTTGGGGTGCTAGGTTATAGGCCTTACCGATGCCTGCACAAACACCGAAAACCCAAGAGTTATCTTTGTCCAAATAAATGTTGTCTAAATGTAATTTTGTTTTCCAACTCACAATATCTTTCCTGATCAAGGCTCGCGCCGAATAATTTTCGTTGTAGCCAACTAAATCAGCTGGCTAGGCTTCAGCCACGTTAGCGGCAATGTTGGTCATTGGTACATAAACTTCGCCCACTAATGCATGGGTCAGTCGTTTTACTACTGGCTGCAGAAAATTTTCGCCAGAAATTGATGTGGTTTTTGTTGCGTGGTCAATATGACTTTCAGCCCACACGCCGATAGAAGAATAAACCCCTGCAAGCATTAGTATGGCCAACAAGGTTGTGCGTGGCCGTTTAACGCGGGAAATACGTAGCTGCCTTCTCACTGACTGATTCTCCAAGTAAAAATTTTAGTCTGAGACTGAGTTGTTATTAGTAATTCAATTCCCGTGCCAGTTTTTACTCAGTAAAAACACAGGCTTGGGGAATTCTTAAGCTAAAGTTTTGGTCAAATTCACCAAAATTTAGCCCGAAGCGCACCAATATAGGCACGTAGTTGATTGAAAGCAGTGAAATGCAGATAGGCGGTAACATGATGGTTAATCAACGGGCAAAAATCTCCACGTGGACCTTTGATCTTAATTGAGACAGTATTCTTGGGGTTAGGGGACGTGTACGCCCAACCAATTACTGCCGCAAGTGCAGCCAAGATATACGATAGGAGTGGTTATGGATTTTCATTTTGCATCTGCGTGGGAGGCTCTCAGCGATGCCTACCCTAATCGTACAGCGACCATTGCAGATGGTCGTTACACCAGTTGGCGCGAATATGAGCAGCGCGCGGCATCTTTGGCAACACTGCTCAGTGCACATGGCATTGGCGCTGGCTCCAAAGCTGGGCTGTATATGCACAATCGTCACGAATACCAAGAAGCCCAGTTTGCCATATTTAAAGTGGGTGGTTGTCCGATTAACGTTAACTACCGATATAAAACGGATGAGCTGATTTACCTTCTAGATAATAGCGATTCTGAGGTGGTCTTTTTCCAGTCTTGCTACGCCATGCGGATTTGGGAAATCAAAGATCGCTTACCTAAGGTCAAATTGTTCGTACAAGTTGACGATGGCACCGAGGCGCTACTTAAGGGCGCAGTAGACTATGAGCGTGCTATACGGCAAAACCAACCCGCACCTCGGGTCGCCCAAGACCCCGAAGGCGTTTATATGCTGTACACCGGTGGCACCACTGGCATGCCCAAAGGGGTAATGTATCCGGTTGGTCAATTTGCAGAATTTCTTATTGGCATGGGTGCAGTGGGGCGAGGGCTTACGCCACCGCAAAATATGTCTGAATATTTAGGCTTTCTTGAGCAGGTCGAAGAACCGCCGATTAGTTTGCCCGCGTGTCCACTCATGCATGGCACGGGTATTTGGCTGGGTAGCTTTCTACCAATGCTGCTTGGCGGCACCGTGGTTACTACGTCTAAACTTGGTTTAGATCCAGATCTATTATTGGGTCAGGTAGAAGAGTACAAAGTTTCGGACGTAGTCATTGTTGGAGATGCCTTTGCCAGGCCAATACTGGCGGCCTTAGACGCAGCGGAAAAACGCGGTACGCCTTACGATTTGTCATCTTTGAAACAGATCGCCTCTAGCGGTGTTATGTGGAGCCAAGAAACTAAGCAAGGCTTGCTGCGTCATCATGACATGGTGTTAGCTGATGTCATGGGTTCAACGGAAGGGGGTATGGGGAGTTCGGTGACGACTCGAGAAGATCTTAAAGGCACTGCCAAATTTGAACTAAATGAAGGCGTTTGTGTCATCACAGATGACGGGCGTTTTGTCGAAGCTGGAACAGGTGAGATGGGTAAAATAGCAACCTCAGCATTTGTTCCATTGGGTTATTACAAAGACGAAGAAAAATCTGCGGCAACCTTTCGGGAAATTGACGGTGTGCGCTATAGCTTTCCCGGCGACTACGCCACCATTGAGGCAGATGGCTCTATTACACTGCTAGGTCGCGGCAGCGCCTGTATAAACACCGGTGGTGAAAAGGTTTTTCCTGAAGAAGTAGAAGAAGCGGTTAAGCGTCATGACGATGTACTAGATTGCCTAGTAGTAGGTGTACCAGACGAGCGATTTGGCGAACGAATAGTTGCTGTTATATCCGTCAAAGAAGGCAGCTCGTTGACAGACGAAGGGCTCATTACCTTTACGGCAGAGCATTTGTCCGGATACAAAACGCCACGGCAAGTGCTGCAAGCTCCTGAAGTGCGCCGCGGCCCCAATGGTAAGGCTGACTATAAGTGGGCGAAGACTTTTGCCTTAGGTAAATAAGAGAGAAGATAAACCAAGTTTTTAGGTAGACAGCTGCCAGATAACCAACAAGTTATCTATGTCCAAAAAAACAAAGAAAAAAATAGCAAAACAAAGAAAAAAATAGCAAAACAAAGCAAAGCAAAACAAAGAACTAGAAGGGAAAATAATGACAACAAGTGAAATGCCTACAGGTCCCCTAAGCGGGGTGCGCATCGTCGATCTAACCTCAATGATTTCAGGGCCAGTTGCGACCATGTTATTAGCTGATCAGGGAGCAGATGTAATTAAGGTAGAGTCGCTGTCCGGTGACCTTGTTCGCGGCGCAGGCCCCAATCGAGCGGGTATTACTTCCACATTTATTTCTTCTAATAGATCCAAGCGCGCTATCGCGGTGGATCTAAAAACGCCGGCTGGTGTGGAAGTGTTGCGTAAGCTGATTAAAACCGCAGACGTATTAGTGCAGAATTTTCGCCCCGGCACCATTGAGCGCATGGGTTTTGGCGAGGACACGGTGCGTGAACTCAAGTCAGATATTATTTATGTATCTATCAGTGGCTTTGGTGAAAAAGGGCCTTTCTCGCACCAGCGGGTATACGATCCAGTGATCCAAGCTTTGTCCGGCCTTGCCTCTATTCAGGCAGATGGGGAAACCGGCCGGCCGAAAATGATACGCACCATTATCCCTGACAAAACTACCGCCCTGACAGCTGCCCAAGCCATTACTGCGGCGCTGTTTTCTAGAGAGCGTACCGGTGAGGGTCAGCACATAAAATTGGCTATGTTAGATACCATGGTTTCCTACCTTTGGCCTGAAGGTATGTCTGGATTCACATTAGTAGGTAAAGAAGTGAAGTCTGCCCGAGCGCAACTCTCGCCAGATCTCATTTTTGCTACCCAAGATGGTTATATTACCGCCGGGGCAATGAGCAATATTGAATGGCAGGGCATGTGCACTGCGTTGGGCCATTTAGAGTGGTTGGAAGATGAGCGGTTTTTAACCACCAACGACCGAGCGGTAAATGTCACAGCGCGGCTGACCATGACCGGTGATGTACTCGCCACAAATACGTCCGCCTATTGGTTGGAGCGCCTAGATGCTAATGGCGTACCCTGTGCGCCGGTATTGAGCCGAGAGGAAGTAATCACTCACCCACAAATTGTTGCCAATGATTTGATTCACGAATCTGACCACCCCATTGCAGGTCGCATTCGCCAGCCGCGCCCGGCAGCACTATTTGATAAAACACCCTCTGCAATTCAGCGACCAGCGCCAGGGCTGGGCGAACATAATGCAGAGCTTTTAACTGAACTGGGATACAGTGTCGCGCAGATTCAAGGCCTGAGCGATGACGGCGTTATTGTCGGCATGCCTGACCCAGAGTAGATTTATCTGGGTCGGCGGGCCGAAAATTCTAGCTTAACTTGCCAGCTCTTTTATCCGCTTGGTGCGTCCCCTTTTTCCACCATCGCTAATGAAGAGGGGGCCAATGCAGGCCGCCAGCATTAATCCTGAGAGTATTAAGAAAGCCATCTTATAGCTGCCGGTGGTGTCGTAAATAAGCCCTGCAATGGGCGATGCGGCTAAAATAAACGGCAGCTCAATAAAACGGATAGCACCGGTTGCGGCACCAAAAGATTTGCTGCCAATTGCAGTAGAAATTGAAAACGTGCGCAAGGGCGACATGCCAGAAAGTCCAAACCCATACAGGCAGGCTGCGGCAAACGACAGTAAGGCTCCTGAAGCAACGCTAAAAATGAGTAATGCTGAGCCTTGGCAAATCAGCGCTAGCCAAATGCTAATGCGTGCGCCTAAGTAGTCGGACAGCCAGCCTACCGCTGGCTTACCCAATGCTGCGAATAAACCAATGCAAGAAAGAATGAGAGCAGCGGTACTTTGTGCTAGACCAATGTCTGTGAGGTGACCAAATAGGTGCAGCATTACGGCGGAGAAGACACAGGTCATGGCGCCAAACATAATGCCAATGCTCCAAAAAGCGCGGCTCCTGTACATTTCGCCTATCGTCCATTCACGACTGTCTTCAACAATTTCTACCATCTGTGAAGGGTTGGCGTTGACGTAGTCGTGACCATCTCGCACATCGCCCACCTCGCTTGGATGATCTTTCATGTAAAGAAAAACCACAGGAAAAAGTGCGCAGGCGGTAGTGGCAGCAAAAATGACATAGGTTGTACGCCAGCCAAATTCTGCAACTAGGGTAGTGACCAAAGGCGGCATCATAATGCCAGCTAAAGACGCACCCAATACCGAGAAGGCAATGGCGCGTCCGCGCCAGTGATCAAACCAGCTGATTACCGAGCGATGCCAAGACAAGCCGCCCATGCAGGCAATACCAAGGCCCATACCAAGAGAAACGACCATAAAGTACTGGAACAAATTCGCAACGTTAGCTAGCGACAAATAGGCAGCCGCCATGATGATTATGCCTATGAGCATGACCTTGCGCGGCGAACCGCTGTCTAAGATTTTGCCTATGAAAGGTGCCACTAATGCGCCGGTGACAGCCGCCAGTGAGAAGCCCATGGAAATATTAAAGCGCTCGCCGTTGTCCAGAGTTTCGGCTAGCGAAGGGAGAAAAATGCCGCGTGAGTAGGAATAAAAGCCAGTACCTAGAAAACTCAGCGTGCCGGCTACCATGACAATGACCCAGCCGTAGTAGATGCCGAAAGGACCAGTTTTATGAATTATGCATGTATCGGCAGGGGAGGACGAGTCTTTGACCTGGGCGTCATTTTGGTGCTCTTTTGAAATGCTTCCCCCTCATGCCGTGCAGCCCGTATCAGAGCTTGCTTGGTCGTTGTCGATCAATGGAATCTTTGCGCCGTCGCTCCGTCTATCCTAGGCCATCTGCTCGCTATTCCCAAAGAGGAATTTCCCCTGTACTGAAAAGCTCGCGCCAGCAGGCGCTTATCGGCATTTTATAGCCCTGCTCAGGGGCAAAATCATGCCTGAAGATATATCTGGTAGTGGTATTGGGTGATAGACTTCTGGGGCAAAAAAATAGCAGTACGATCTGCTCAGGCCATGTTTTGGTTTTGGGCTGGAAGCAACGCATAAGACCGCTTACATACACTTTGCGTGTGGGTACTGATGCTGAATAAATTATTGATCCTTGGGAGGAGAGCGCCACTATGGCAATGCAACACACACCATTACTCATGTCGAATATTTTAGATCGAGGTGCAAAAATTGCGCCCAATGAAGAAATTGTCACCATGACCGAAACTGGCGTTCGCCGTCAGACCTACAAGCAAACTCGAGACCGTGCCCACCAATTGGCTCACGCCTTAGCCGCAGCTGGAATTAAGGTTGGCGATCGTGTTGGTACTTTTATGTGGAATGGCTCGCGTCATTTAGAGGCGTATCACGCCTGTGCGGGTATGGGTGCTGTACTGCACACCTTGAATGTGCGTTTAGGTGAAAATGATCTGGACTACATTATCAATCACGCTGAAGACCAGGTGATTATTGTTGATGCAGACATTTTGCCCCTATTGGAAAAGATGAAAGACCGCATGCCTACAGTGCGTCAGGTCATTGTTGCAACTGAGGAAGGTTTCGAGGGTTGGACTACGCAGCTACCCAACCCTATCGATTACGAAGATTTTATTGCAGGCCAACCAACCAACTACGAATGGCCTCAGATTGATGAAAATTCACCTATGGGCTTGTGTTACACCAGTGGTACCACAGGTAATCCCAAAGGCGTTGAGTACGAGCACCGCTCGCAGTACTTGCACACAATGACCCAGTGCTTAACTGACTCAATGGGTTTGTCGGGTACAGACACAGTTTGCGGTATTGTGCCGATGTTCCACGCCATGGGTTGGGGTATTCCTTGGTCAGCTTTAATGTTGGGTTGTAAGCAGGTAATGCCACACAGATTTATGGATCCCGCCAGACTGATCGATCTAATGGCTAGCGAACAAGTTACGCTGTCAGCTGGTGTGCCGACTATTTGGCAAGGCGTAAAAGCCCTGTATGAAGCCGATCCGAGTAAATATGATTTGTCTTCTCTTTCACGACTCACCTGTGGTGGTAGCTCGCCCCCACCATCTCTTATTCGTTGGTTCTGGGATGAGTTAGATGTTGAGATGATTCAAGGTTGGGGTATGACCGAAACTTCGCCCTTAGCAACACTATCGCGCCGCGTTATGAAGCGCTCCCAACTGTCTTTGAGCGAAGATGAACAGTTTGAAAACGTCGCCAAGGCGGGGCAGCTGATGCCCGGTATTGAGCTAGATATTTTCGACGAAGACTTCAACCGCGTGCCCCATGACGGTGAAAGCGTCGGCGAAATTCTTGTGCGCGGCCCCTGGATTTGTTCTGAGTATTTCAATAACCCACAGCCAGACAAGTTCCATGACGGTTGGTTGATTACTGGCGATGTGGGCAAGATTGATCCAGAAGAGTATTTGATTATCTCCGACCGCTCCAAAGACCTTGTTAAGAGTGGTGGTGAATGGATTTCTTCAGTAGATCTGGAGAACCATATTGTTGGCGTACCTGGAGTAGCGCAGGCCTGCGTGGTTGCACAACCCCACCCCAAGTGGGATGAGCGGCCCGTGGCACTCATTGTAGTAGAGCCGGGTAAAGAAGTGACCCAAGAGCAAGTGCTGGCTCATTGCGAAAGCGCATTTGCCAAATGGCAATTGCCGGACGAAGTACTTTATATAGATGCTATTCCATTAACCTCTACAGGTAAGATGGATAAAAAAGTTGTTAGGGCGGATTTAGATGCTAAAGGCTATCAACTGCCCTCGCTGAGATCTTAGTTCACTGCATCAGAAGAGTCCTAGGCACTTGAGTTAGGACTCGCTGGGTTTAGATATACCCAAGATATAGAATGAAAAGGCTCAGCGTTCCGCGTTGGGCCTTTTTTTATATAAGTGGTGTTCACTCTTACGTGATTGGGTAAAAAGTACAGGGAAAGAAAAATGTTCGATGATCAAAGTTTTGACGCGCCAGCTGATTTACAAATGCCAGAGTCATTGGTGCCGCACAAACATAGCGCAGATCCATTTGCGTGCCCGTGCTGTGCCAATGTGTTCTCCGAAACCCTGCGACTGACCAATACCGATTTAGGTGAACATGCTAAAGGCCTGCCCCCAGGCCAGCGACGAGCAAACGCCGCACCATATCTGGTGACCAATGCTCAAATCATCACCATGGACAGTAACCGGCCCAGTGCAGATACAATGCTAGTTGCTGACGGCAAAATCCAGTGGATCGGTAAGGCAGCGGATATACCCGAGGCAACTAGCGACCTGCAGCGGTTAGATCTTAAGGGCAAGGTGGTTGTGCCTGGGTTTGTCGAACCGCACATGCACTTGCCGCCGTTAGCAATGCTGCATAGCTTTTCAAATATTGGCCCCAACAAATTTGATACCGCCGCTCAAGCGCTTCAGCAACTGGGTAAAGATGCTGCCAATGCACCTAAAGGTGAGTGGGTGGTAGGGCGTCAATTTGATCCATCATTACAGCAAGGCCCAGATTATTTAACTCGCCAAATGCTTGATGAAGTGAGCACTGACCATCCGGTATTTGTCTACAACGCATCATTGCACTTGGGTTATTGCAACAGTGTTGCAATTGCTCTGGCAGGACTAGATGAAAATACCCCAGACCCTCAGGGCGCCGAAATAGGTCGTGACGAGCATGGCAAACCTAACGGTGTTTTAAAGGCCGGGCCAGCTATGGCATTAGTAGTACGTCACAACCTCAAACTAAAAAACCAAAATTTGGCTGAAGCCTGCCTAAGCGTATTCAACGCGGCAAATGAGGTAGGCATAACTACCCTGTGCGATCAGGGCACAGGTATGTTTCAGGGTCCGAAAGAACTGGATCTATATAAAAGCCTGCACGACAGTGGGCGTATGAGCGCGCGCTTTCGTTATTGCGTCGCTCAAGCTGCGGCAAAGCGTTGGGACGAGATAGGATTAACTTGGGGTGAGGGTGACGAGTGGGTGCGCCGCACCGGTTGGAAAATAGTTTCAGATGGCTCAAACCAAGGTCGCACGGGTCTACAGAGAGAGGCTTTTGTTGGCTCTGACGCCAAAGGCATGGCGTATATCGAAAAAGATGAACTGGACGAGGCTGTGGAGAAACGTTTGCGCGAAGGCTGGGCGGTTTGTGTGCATGCCAATGGTGATGCTGCCATTGACCGTGTACTAGATGCATTTAGCAAAGCTAAGGCTAAGGGGCTGGACCCAGCCGCCCAGCGTTGCCGCATAGAGCATTGCAGTATTTTGCACGACGAGCAAATACAAAAGATGGCGGAGTTGGGTTTGTCACCCAGTTTTTTGATTGGTCACGTACATTATTGGGGCAAGGCTTTTGTCGAAGATATTTTTGGTCCAGAAAAAGCTGCAAAGCTGGATCGTACAGGTGCATGCGAGGATCTAGGTATTCGCTGGACAATTCACTCGGATGATCCGGTAACTGAAATGAACCCGCTGCGTTGTATAGAAAATGCAGTAACAAGAACAATGTGGCGATCTGACCAATTGTTGTCCCCAGAAGAACGCGTGCCAGCGGCTGCGGCTTTACGGGCCATGACCATAGATGCCGCGTGGCAATGTCACTCCGACCATGAAGTGGGCAGCTTAGAAGCAGGTAAGTACGCAGATTTTCTTGTATTAGACAGCGACCCGTTGACTGTAGAGCCAGAGACAATTGGTGCTATTAAAGTGCTGGAAACTTGGGTCAATGGCGCACAAGTTTTTGCTCGTTAGCGCCATTCTACGTGTCTAATTACACGCGCCGGTATTTTTTTTGGCGCGTTTTCTTTGTCGATAAATAGCACCTGTGAAATTCTTGCTTAGGTGCGTTGGGAATTTTGATAGAATCTCATCCATTCATTCATTATAAGCGCACGATATAAAAAAACTCCTAGTTAGCTCGCATGCTTATAAGGCCCTTCCGAAAGTAGCGCATATCCCCTTCAAAACTGCCCAGTGCAGTGAAAGTCAGGTCAAATCAACAAAAGCAGTTTTGTGTGGCGGCTGACTTATTACGTTTGGCGCAAATAAATTATCCGTTTGTCCAAAAGTCCGTGATTTCTCCTTTTGTAAGCGTACTAATTACTTTTGTGGTCGTACTTATCTTGTTGCGTTAGAAAAGTACGCATATTGCGTACTAAGAGCAGGCGTGACCATTTTACCTTGAAAGTCACTAGAACAGCTAAAAGCACTTAAAGCATTTAGCGAATCAGAAAAAAAATACTTAGAAGTTGGATTAACAAAGATGTTGAAGTATGAATTACGCAACGAAGTTGGGGTTAGGCACGTGCTTGCTCTGCTCGGTGTTAGCCACTGACGCGGTTGCATTGGTGGTTTCATCTAACCTTACAGGTGCTGGCGCTATGAGCAGCAGCATTTCGTTGATTGGATCTTTCCAAGGCATGGTCATAGTTGCTGGTGGGGACACAAGCCCATTGATTGGCCACAGTCTTGGCGCGTAGCGAGTAAATAACCTGTATAGACAAGAGTTGATTAGCGGTGCCACGACTTTATCATTACCGTTGTTAGATTTTCCTGTTGCGGGTTCTGAAAGTTATTGTGGATCATTAGATGGTATTTGCGGGGGAGGGGTAGTGAATATTTTGAGGGGAGGCACCGTAAACAGTGTGGATAGTCCATCTCTGTGGAGAATTTTATACGGGAATCATACTATTAGAGAGGTCACGGATTATCAGAGTATTTGGGAGAGCTATAACAATGAATAAGTTAATAGTGTTATCGATAGTTTTTATTATGGCTGGCTGCGTATCTTTTCCAAAACCTCAGGAAAGTGTGCTCTTAGGAGAGTGCTTTCAGCTTCAACAAGCTAAGCCTATCTGGAGCGGTGGTGGTGGTCTTTATAAAAGTGAATTTTTTATTAGCTTACCAAGTGGTAGTACAAAAAAATTGACCTATTTGGGAGATGTTAATGCTGGTACAAGAGTGATAGTTCATAAAGTGTATATGGCTGCAAATGGAAGTGTTGGTAGATTTATTCGAGTTCAAGTAAGAATTATTGATGGTCGTTATTCTGGTTATGTTGCAGGTGTCCCTATAAAGGGAACTCCTTACCACCCCAAAGAAAAATGGACCACAACATATACAACTGACCCCAATGCACTGGAGTTTGATCCTACGATTGTTAAACCTTGTTCATCTATTCCGCCTACCTAGTAGCGGAACTAGTTCTGGCTTATGCTGGTGAAACTTTCTTTAAGCCCTCGCTATTCGGCCACAGGCTGGTCAACTGTCCTATCCACACGTGTCCATGGCCTTAGCCCTCAGAAATTCATCTGACTTTTTGCTAACTCCCTGACTATGTCGGCTCACTTTCTGTGAACCAGTTCACAATTCCGGACATTCGTTAGGTTTCGATGCGCCTATTTCTCTTCTTTTTGCTTCAATTTTTTCATTTGCCCACGCCTAGTTGTCCTATCCACACGTGTCCACGGCCTTAGCCCTCAGAAATCCATCTGATTTTTGCCAACTCCCTCACTATGTCGGCTTACTTTATGTGAACCAGTTCACAATTCCGGACATTCGTTAGGTTTCGATGCGCCTATTTCTCTTCTTTTTGCTTCAAATTTTTCTTTTGTCCACGCCTAGTCGTGGACGGTGCACCTCCTATGTTTTTAGGTTTCTTTTTCTGACTAATTTGTTTTTACGGTGGCATATATATGCCTTCCAACACACCATCCCATTCGCTTACATGTAAGCCTTTTCCTCGTCGGTTTGGTCCTTTGTTATTCCACGCTTCTGCTGGTGTACCCCCATTTAAGTTTTGGTGGGGGCGAACATGGTTGTACCAGTTTCTGAAGATATGCAGGCTGGATGCAATTTCATCTGCGGGGATGATTACTTGTTTGGCGTGTTGTTTTAACGTGCCAAAGAATCTCTCTATGCGTCCATTTTGCCAAGGGCAGGCCACTTCTGTGGTTTGGTGTTGAATACCTAAGAACCATAAACCGAACCGGAACAGTTTTGAGGTAAAACAGGCTTCGTTATCTGTGCGTAGAGATTTAGGTTGACCATATTGTTCTATGAGGTTCAGTAATGCCCGCAGCAGGGCAATGCTGGTTTTGCGTGGCATAGGCACTAACCCTATACAGGCAGGGCAAGTGTCTCATTGCGATGATGGAAGAGGAGCTGCGGCTTAATGCCGGAAATTTTTCTAGCTTTGGAGGCATTTCGTATCAGCATTCTAATTTGAGAAATGGCACTTGTCCTCTCCCGCTCTCTCTCCACCTTATAGCAGGGCAGCGTACATAGCGTAGGCCCTGCTCTCGCTTTTCTTAAATTGCTACTGACTCATATATGCAGTTACACGCTGATCTATATTTTTGCGCAGATTCATATGAAAGAGGCTGTAGTCGTAAACATGGTAGTTGCCTGGTCCAAATGCCATAAGTGTATATTTCTCAGATTTAACCTCAGAGATAATCAGTTGGCCATTACTGCACTGGGCATCTGTAACTCCAGGTTCTATTTCGCCTCCTGCCATAAACACAACGCCGCCTAGGTTATCAGCAAAGTTTGCCGGGTTTTCGTCCGCTTGCCAGGTGAGCGGATTAACACAAATGTCTCCGGGCGTGCCAAGAATTACTCCTGCGTCTGAAGTATTGGTGTTCCACGATACTTGGCAGCGCACTTGTTCTGGCGAGGTGCAAACATCCAGGCCATTGCTGCCGTCCAAGGAGAAGCCTATGGGGTAGGCGGCGACCATGCGCTGCTCTAGTTCCGTGCCTGCAATTTCTTCCTTAATTAATCTGTCGGAGTGGAATGAACCTTGGCTATGTCCTGCCAGAATAAATGGGCGTCCTTCGTTGTGGTTTTCAATAAAGTATCTAAATGCGTTTTGCACGTCGCCATAAGCCAGTTCTAGTGCTTGTTCACCATTTTTTACTTCGCTTGTGTCAGTAAAGCTGTACAAAGTGGCTTGGCGGTAGCGCGGTGCATAAACGTCGCAGCACCCATTAAATACGCTAGCTTGATCCCGCATCACCCATGAATCTGTGGTTTCGTTTGCGCGTTCATCATCTAGCGGTTGGTTCCAATTGCTGGGAGAGATAAAAGTGGTGGGATGGACAAAAAATACGTCCACTGCTGCCTTTTTGCCGGTATCTAAGGTTAGACCAACTGGCACAACATCCGCGGAGTCTTCGCGGTTGGGTAACGCAGCCCAGTTAGCATCCAAGCTATAATCTGGCGCAGCAGCAGGTTCTTTGTCCGCAAAGTCGTGGCTGGGTGCCATATAGTAAAAGCCTACAGCCATCATCACTGGTCCACGGAAGATGAAACCAAGTACGCCGAGTATTACAACTACTACCCCTAGGCCAATTAGAAATTTTTTCATGCTTAAACTCTCCTGTGCGTTTGTCCTGGCTGAGTGCCAACCTAACAATTTTTAAGGTCGGTGATAAGCCAGCGCCTGACCGAATGGGCCTGGTTGTACGCTGCCATCTGAGTAACGTATATGACCGTTGACCCAAGTTTTATCAATACGGTGACTGAATTTATGTCCTTCGAAGGGGCTCCAGCCGCACTTACTTAATATTGGTTGTTCTATCTGCTGGTCATCAGGCGAGACCAATATCAGATCTGCGAAATAGCCTTCGCGGATGAATCCTCTCTCTGCAACCTGATACAAAATGGCAGGCGCATGGGCTGTCTTATGCACTATTTGCTCAATGCTAAACGTGCCGTCTGAGACTCTGTCCATAAGGGAGATAACTGCGTGCTGGACTAAAGGCAGTCCCGCAGGCGCGGTTGAATACTTGCGACCTTTTTCTTCCCATGTGTGTGGGGCATGGTCTGTTGCTATAACGTCAATACGATCTTCTGCCACGGCTTTTAGCAGTGCTGCTTGGTCGGCAGGTGTTTTGATTGCAGGGTTACATTTAATCAGCGCACCTTTCTGCTCGTAGTCATCTGAATTAAAGAATAAGTGATGAACACAGGCCTCTGCGGTAACGCGCTTACTTTCAATTGGGCCTTTATCAAATAGTTCTAACTCTTTGGCGGTGGTTAGGTGCAATACATGCAATTTAGTGCCGTGCTTGCGGGCTAAACCTACGGCTAGTGAGCTTGACGCATAGCAGGCTTCCACAGAACGAATATTGGGGTGCTCAGAAAATGGGATGTCTTCTCCCCATTTGGCGGTGGCGGCAGCTTCGGCTTCTAAAATCATCGGCGTGCTCTCGCAGTGCGTTGCCACTAATAAGGAGGTGGCCGCGAAAATGCCTTCTAGAGTTGCAGTATTGTCCACCAGCATATTGCCGGTGCTGGCGCCCATAAAAATCTTTACCCCGCAGGTCAAACTGGTATCAACACTCTTAACAGCTTCTAGATTGTCGTTGGTCGCGCCCAGATAAAATCCATAGTTAGAAGCCGAGCATTTTGACGCTCTGTCGCGTTTATCAATCAGTGCAGATTGCGAGATAGTCAGCGGGTTACAGTTAGGCATTTCCATGTAGCTGGTAATGCCACCTGCCACAGCAGCAGCAGATTCTGTAGCGATATTGCCTTTATGCTCGAACCCAGGCTCGCGAAAGTGCACTTGATCGTCGATCATGCCGGGCAGTAAGTAGGCGCCTTTGGCGTCGATAATTTCGCAATTCTCAGGTGCGGGCACGTTTATACCCTTAATGCGCTCGCCTTCTATTACTACATCCCCTTCAGTAATAGTGCCTTCGTTGACGATGCGTGCATTGACTATTTGATAGTTCATAATTTAATCCTGACCTCAGCTTCTATTTCTACGGGGACATTAAAGGGTAGTTCAGCCATGCCTACGGCAGAGCGACTATGTGCTCCGACCTCAGGTCCGAAGACCTCCAGAATGAGATCAGAGCAACCGTTGATTACGCCTGGCAGTTGATTAAAACCCGGCGCAGTATTGACCATACCAAAAACTCGCAACCAACTGGCAACTCGATCTAAGTTGCCGATACTCGCCTTAATACTTGCTATCAGCCCCAAGCCCACTTGCCGCGCTATAGCGTTAGCTTGATCTGGATCTATTTCAGCGCCTACTTTGCCAAGGGCTTTAGCCATTTTACCGTCAACATCGGTGGGTACATGGCCAGATAAATAAAGGTGTGTGCCATCTATGCGGACCAAGTCAAAGGGCAGGTGTCCTGTATCCATCGGTCTGGGCAAGACCAAACCTAGGTCTTTAATGCGTTGCTCGACACTTACTTCAATACTCATGCGGTTGTCTCAGTTTTTACCATCAGAATGTGGGCAGTTTTATTACCCTGCGGGGTTTTGCAGTGGCTGCCATTGCCTGAATAGACTAATTGGCTGGTATCAATTTAGCCAGTCAGATTAGCGGTTATTCTGAATGCTGATTTTATTCAAATTGTGGCCCTAAGCGCCGTCTATGTTGGTTATGGATTGTCTAGACAAAGCATGCAATTTGACTTAGTTCAGGTGCGGATTTACTGCATACTCTTGCTATGGATGTGAATAATAAAAATCAAACCGAAGTTTTACGGCATTTACGCGAGATCCTTCCTCCAGATTGCTTGATTACTGATGGCGCGGGTCTTCGGCCCTATGAGACTGATGGACTTACAGCCATTCGTGAAATGCCCTGGGTTGTCGTGCTACCAGAAACCGAAGCACAGGTGGTTGAGATTATGGCGATTTGCCGCGATCAAGGCGTGCCGGTAATTCCCCGTGGCGCTGGAACGGGTCTTTCGGGTGGTGCTCGCCCGCACAAAGACGGTGTGGTCATGGGTCTGTCAAAAATGAATAAAATTTTGCACATAGATCCTGATAATCGAGTGGCACGAGTGCAGCCCGGGGTGCGTAACTTGGCTATTTCTACCGCGGCCAAACCCCATGGCTTGTACTACGCGCCAGATCCTTCCTCCCAGATTGCATGCAGTATTGGCGGTAATGTTGCGGAGAATGCAGGTGGGGTGCATTGCTTAAAATATGGCCTTACTGTGCATAATGTATTGGGCGTGCGCGTGCTCACCAGTGATGGTGACGTAATGGACATTGGCGGTGCGGTCTACGACAACCCTGGTTTGGATATGTTGGCGCTGCTATGTGGCTCAGAAGGTATGTTGGGTATTGTCACCGAAGTGACCGTGGCCCTGTTGCCAGAACCGGAACAAAAGTCTGTGATTTTGGCCGGCTTTAGACAGGTCACTCAAGCTGGGGACGCGGTTGCCAGTATCATTGGTGCAGGCATTATCCCTGCGGGTATGGAAATGATGGACAAATTGGCAGTACAAGCTGCCGAGCAGTTTGCCCATGCCGGTTACCCCTTAGATGCAGCGGCAATTTTGATTATTGAATTAGACGGCGCGCAGGCTGAGTTGAGTGATGTAACTGCTCAGGTGATTAGCCACCTAGATGCCTGCGGCGCTTATCAGATAGACCAAGCGGATGATGCTGAAACCCAGGCGAGATTGTGGAAGGGGCGAAAGTCAGCGTTCCCTGCCGTAGGGCGGCTGTCGCCAGATTATATTTGTATGGACGGGACTATTCCGCGGCATAAGTTGGCGCATGTGTTGACCCAAATTGATGAACTGTCCCAGCGTTTTGGTCTTGCGGTAGCCAATGTTTTTCACGCTGCAGATGGCAATTTGCATCCGTTGATTTTGTTTGATGCCAATGTGCCCGGACAAACCGATCACGCCATGGCGATGGGTGGCGAAATTCTACAATGCTGTGTGGCCGCTGGCGGCACGGTGACCGGTGAGCATGGCATTGGTGTTGAGAAACTAGACACCATGTGTGTGCAATTTACCTCCGACGAGCTAGCCCAATTCTTTCGTATTAAAGATGCCATGGACCCCAGTGGAGTTTTGAATCCAGGTAAGGGCATTCCCACGTTAACTCGCTGTGGCGAATTGGGCGGCATGCATGTGCATAAGGGGCGTTTGCCGTTCCCAGAGTTGGAACGTTTCTAGTGGCTGGCGATTTATCTGCTGAGATTATCGAGCGGGTGAAAGATGTTTATGCAAGTGAGCAAAGTTTGCTTGTAGCCGGTCATGGCAGCAAAACGCCTTGGTTGCCAGAAATTCAGCAGCAAGCTGGTGCCGTTTTAGATGTGACCGGTCATAGTGGTATTCAAGCCTATCAGCCAGAAGAGCTGGTGATTACCGCTCGGGCGGGGACAAGTCTTGATGAGATCAATCAGACATTGGCTGCCCAAGGGCAAATGCTCGCCTGTGATCCCCCACAGTTTAAATCCGCCGGACCAGAAGCCAATACAGTTGGCACTTTGGGTGGCGTTGTAGCGTGCGGTATGAGCGGCCCCAGCCGACCCTGGAGTGGCGCTGTTCGAGACGCCATTTTGGGTGTGGAGCTGGTTAATGGAAAAGGCGAGTACCTAAAGTTTGGTGGCCAGGTGATGAAGAATGTGGCCGGCTACGATGTGTCGCGCTTGCAAGCCGGTGCCTGGGGCAATCTAGGCGTTCTAGCAAGTATTAGCATACGGGTGCACCCATCTTGGCAGGACCAATGTACCTTAGTGTTTCCAATGTCTGCTGAGCAGGCACAAAAAAAGTGTTTGTTTTTGGCGCAACAGAATTTGCCCTTACAGGGAACCTGTTGGCGAGATGGGTTGTTGTCTCTGCGCTTGGCGGGCCACTCCAGTGGCGTAGCGGGTGCAAAACTGGCATTAGGTGGTGAGGCTATGCCTTCCAGTGCAGGAGAAGAATTTTGGGCTGGCCTGCGTGATCACAATGCAGACTTTTTTCATTCTACCGACAGCAGTAAGCGTATCTGGCGGGTTGTCGTGCCGTCTGCGTCTGCCCTACCGGGCGATTGGCTTCACCTGGATGACTTGCTTATTGAGTGGGGTGGTGGCTTGCGCTGGCTGCGTCATGACGACGCTGAGGCCGTGCACGCTTATGCCAAAAGTGTTGGTGGTTGGTGTTGGGCCAAAGGCGAGCAAATGCCAATCGACGTCGTTCAAAGCCGTTATATGAATGAATTGAAGCGTGCGTTTGATCCGCAAAGTATTTTTCTCAGTCCTATGAGTCTGCTACGGAGTCTGCAACATGCAGACTAATTTACCCCCTGAGTTTATAGCGACCAGTCGTGGTCAGCGTGCCGACGAAATATTGCGTAGCTGCGTGCATTGCGGGTTTTGCAATGCTACTTGTCCAACCTATCAACTGTCGGGTGATGAGCTGGACGGGCCGCGTGGCCGTATCTATTTGATTAAGGAACTGTTGGAAGAGGGCACTAATCAGGTTAGAGCCACCCAACATTTAGATCGCTGCTTGACTTGCCGTGCTTGTGAAACCACATGTCCCTCCGGTGTAGCGTATGGAGAGCTCGCAGAAATAGCGCGGGAAGAATTAGGGCCGAAGCGGTCGGGTATGACTGGCTTAACGCGAGGATTTTTGCAGTGGCTTATTCCAAATCATCGCATATTGCGCAATATGTCTTATGTTGGTCGTTACTTTAAATGGCTGCTGCCAAGGCCATTGGCGGACCAAGTGCCTAGTCAAATTAGTAAGACTCTAAATAGTCAGCTCACCGACACGAGGCATGGGCGGAAAATTCTGGTGCTGCAAGGTTGTGCCCAGCAGGTGACTACTGGTGAGGTAAATAGGGGCTTGGTATCACTGTTAGACGGGCACGATATAGGCGTAATTACCGCCCCAGAAGAGGGTTGTTGTGGTTCGCTGGATTTACACCTTGGTGATGCTGAGAAAGCCACCGCTGCCATAAAGCGCAATATAGACGCCCTATTTCCTTTATTAGATGTTGTTGAAGGCATTGTTTCCACAGCGTCTGGTTGTGGGGTTACAGTGAAAGATTATGGGCGAATATTAGCCGACGACTTAGAATATGCAGATCGAGCTAAAACCTTATCTGCGAAGACCTATGATGTGAGTGAATATTTGCATCAGGCCAATTTGCCGTTAACCGCAAAGCAGCCTAGTCAGGCCATTGCTTGGCACCCGCCGTGTTCCTTGCAGCACGGACAAAAAATTACCGGCGTGGTTGAAGAGCTGCTAGAAGGCGCGGGTTATAACTTAGTGCCGGTAGCAGATAGCCACCTTTGTTGTGGCTCGGCAGGTACATATTCAGTGCTGCAATATGAACGCTCGCAAGCTTTGCGACAGCTCAAACTAGATAGCTTGCTAGAGGCAGATCCTGAGGTGATCGTTACTGCCAATGTGGGCTGCCAAAGCCATCTGGCCGCGGGTACCTCTCGTCCGGTATTGCACTGGATCGAAATGCTTAAGTAATTTAGTCTCTAGAATCAAAACATCTGAGGGGATGGTAGTGATTGAAGAGAATGAGGGTGCGTCCGCACGGGATTATGGTTTTTTAATGTTCCTCACGTTGCTCAACGTGATGAACTTTGTAGATCGTCAGCTGCTGGCGAGTTTTGCCAACTGGATTGTTCCAGACCTAGGGCTTACCAATACTCAGTTTGGTTGGCTCACCGGTATGATTTTCATTGTCTTCTACTCCGTTGCGGGTTTAGCCATGGGCGTTTTGGCTGACCGGGTTAACCGTACTCGCCTTATTGCCGTTGGCTTAGCACTCTGGAGCGCATTAACTGCGGTGTCTGGTATGGCTAAAGGCTTCATCAGTTTGGCCATTCCGCGACTGTTTATTGGTGTTGGCGAATCTATTATGACGCCCACTTCCATGTCCTTATTGGCTGACAGGTTTCCTTCATCACGCTTAGGTTTTGCCAGCGGCGTTTACTACATGGGTGTACCTATTGGCGTGGCAACCAGCCTCTTTGTTGTTGCCTATCTAGAGCCAATTCTTGGCTGGCGCGGATGTTTTTATGCGTTGGGTGGCATTGGACTATTGTTGGCAGTTGTCATGTATTTCTTGAAAGAAACCCCCCGACGCCACGAGTTGGAAGCCACTTCTCCAGTTGAAAAACTCAGTGTTAAAGAAATACTGCATACCTTAAAGGGTGCTTTAATCCGCTCTCCTGCGCTAGCCATGACCGTGATTGGCGGCGTAGCCTTTCACTTTATTCTTGGCGCTGCTGTATTTGAGCAGCTGTGGTTTGTAGAAGAGCGCGGTTTTGATCGCTCTGAAATAGCAGAACTCAGCGGCTGGCTTGCGTTTGGTGGCGGCATTTTGGGTAATTTATTCGGTGGTATCGGCGGCGATATGTTTTTGCGCAGAACGGGTATGGGCAGGCCCATGTTCCTATTTTGGATTATGTTGGTGTTGACTCCAGTTGGCCTGTTCTATCGAGTTGCAGATCCAACCTCCATATTCTTTATGGTGGGTATTTTTGCTGGCTATTTTCAGTTGGGTTGCTTTTACGGACCCACGTTCTCAACGGTACAGGAGTTAGTGCCGCCGCAGATTCGCGGCACAGTAGTAGCCTTTTACATTCTATCGCTAAACTTTGTTGGTTTAGGCTTGGGTGTAACCGGTGGTGGTTACTTTATTGACTGGATGATTTCTCAAGGTCATCCAGAGCCATATACCATTACATTGATCACCTTTACGGCCATTTCAATGCTCGCAATCCCAATGTTCTATATGGCGGGCAAGCGTTTTGAAAGAGACCGCCAGGCGCTGTATGACAGTGTTGCAAGTTGACTTGAGAGGTGCGCTGGTAAATGGATTGAACTAGCGTCGTAACACCTGATGCCCCGCGGCGCTGCCATGGGGCATTGGCCTTAGTGATCTACTTCTCGGTCAAAACCCACTTAACCTTCCTTCAACCTTCCTTCAACCTCTGTCAGCTCTCAATCAGCGTCGCGCTGAGCACAGATATTTGCGTGTTCCCTTGAGGGCTTATCAATCCTGTGTTTATCAGTCTAGCCTCGTTTGCATTGAGCCTTGAAATTCGCCGTTGGCTGGTTCTCGCTTGACCATTTTGATCGATATAACGGATGGACAAGGTAACATTCATGAATGCCCTTGGAGCTTTATTAGCTACTTCAATTTGCAGCGCGCTTACCTCATTACGCCCGTAACGAATTGCTATGTAGGCGCCAGGGTTGCGACTCAAATCTATTTTGAGCAATGAGTTGAGTGCTGTTTGACCCGCTTCGCCTTGCCCTTTAGATGCTGCGGCAAAGTACTCTCGTGCTTGATCGGTGTCCCCTTGCCGTTGGGCGATATTACCCAGAGCGTTATAAGCCTGAGGTGTTGGTAACAACTCTATGCTGCGGTTGAGTCGAGAAATAGCTTTTGTTAGTGCGCCTTGTTTTTCGCTCGCAAGCCCGCTTTGAAGGTGGGGGTAGAAGAAGTCCGGATTTAGTTCGATAGCCTCGGAATAAGCATGTTGTGCCGCAGTATAACGTTTGGCATCTAATTCTAGGTCGCCTAAAAATGAGCGAAAGTGGCCTTCATTCGGCTCCATTTTTATTGCCTGATTAACCAACCTCTTAGCCTCTTTCGGGCGATTGTCCTCGGCCATTTTTTTGGCTTTGGCATAATTTTCATAAGCCGGTTTGGTTGCATTTAGATGCGCCATGGCTTTGCGGTAGCGGTCTTTGCCCGTAATCCCGCCCTTAGGCAAGGTTTGCGCGTAGGCTTTGTTCGCCTCCAAGCGCGCTGCAGACGGTGGGTGGCTGGCAAATAAACCTTGCAAAAAGTTGGCGTCTTTTTGCCCGGAAAGATCGACAAAGGTTTGCTGTAAGTCCACGGCGCCTTGAGGGTTGTAGCCAGCCCTGCTCATGTAGTCCATACCGTAGCGGTCGGATTCGCTTTCGGCGCTACGACCATAACGTGAGTTGATTAACTGTGCTCCAACGCCTGCACCTATTGCTACGTATTTGCCGTAATCGGTGTTGGCTGTAGCTATACCTGCTACCACTGTTGTGGCTTGTAGTATTGTGCCGCGCTCTACACCTTTTGCGCCATGTCTGGCCGCTGAGTGAACCACCTCGTGACCGAGTACTGCGGCAAGTTCGGCCTCGCTACTCAATTCAGTTAGCAGTCCGCGATTGATTGAAATTTTGCCACCCGGCAGCGCCCAAGCGTTAGGGACGCTATTGTTAATAACGGAGAATTCGTAAGGCAGTTTACGATCACTTACGGCAGCTACTTTTTGCCCTACCTCGTTGACGTATGCTTGTACTCCAGCATCGGCAAGGTAGTCACCGCCCTGTGATTGGCGCGCGGGAGCATACTGCTGTCTGCCGGTTTTCAGTTCCCATGCCTCGGAGATAATGCTGATTTCATTTTTGCCGGTGACGGGGTTGGTGGCGCAGCCCCCAAAAGCTAATGTCAGCAATGCCGCCGCAAAGATATTTTGCAGAGTGAGAGGTCTGTGTGGGCGCACTAAGTTATGTGCAGGTAGGGTGGATGGCTGGTTGGTCATAATAGTCTCCTGCTGCTCCTTTGTTGAAATTAGTATGCAATGCGTTTGAACGGGGCATTGCTCGGGTGTGATTTCTTAACCTCGGTAGCGTGAGTATCTTCTGCGTAGAGATGCCGCCTGCTGTCGCTCGCCTTGGGCTTCCAGTACGTTGGCTAACTGCAACCATGCCCTACCGCTTTTGACATTATCACTGCCAGCTAACGCAATAGCCTTGCGTGCATGTTGGGAGGCAGTTGCTGATTGGCCTTGAGCTAAGTGGGCGCGGCTTAGGCGTATCCACAGCAAGGCTTCTCTTGGGTCGATACGAATTGCTCGTTCTAGCAGAACAATCGCCTGATTGGGCGCATTTTCTTTTAGCGCAGTGTCAGCTTGGGCTAAGAGTATTTTTGCTGCCGAATTTTTCGGCGGCGTTGGCGTGACTTTCACAGAGCTAGGCTTTGTTCTTGTATCTGCTCTTGTGTCTTGGCCGGAGGTTTTTGATTGACCAGAGCTGGCGCCACTGTCTTTGACAGGCGGTCCTTGGTTGCTGACGCACCCGCTGAGTAATATTAAGCAGAATAGAGAAATACAAAGTTTTATTTTCACAAAGCGCCACACGTTAGAAAGAATTAGTTGCTAAAAATTGAACGCAGTCGTTGTCCAAAGGTCTTTCGAATACCACAACCTGATTTGATCGGTAAAGTATCAGGGCGACGAATGGGGATAACAACCACATCAGCGCATGATTTCGCGGCTCTTTTGCCAGATGAGAATTCTATTTCTACAAGATTCTCTGCAAGGCCGTGCGCTATGGGGTCGACCCCTCCGCTGGCGACTTGCATGTTATTCCAAATGCGCAGTGCGCCAGATGTTCCAGTTAAACCGGTGGACTTATTATCATCTCTTCCCACCCAAATAACCGACAGCTTGCTGTTATCAAAACCAGCATACCAACTGTCTCGGTTATCATTAGACGTGCCAGTTTTTCCAGCTACGCCCTGTTTGGCGAACTGTGACGATCTGCCTGTGCCGTGGCTCATAACAATTTCTAAACCTCGATTTAGGCTGGCGACGGTTTCAGGGTGAATACTTTGAGTTAGGTCAAACGGGTGGTGGGACAAGGGTTGCCCGTTTTCATTGAGTACTGCAATGACAGCCTTTGGCGGGGTATGAAACCCACCGCTGGCGAAGTTGCCATACAACTCTGTGAGTTGTAGCGGGGACATGGACTCAGCACCCAAGAAAAATGATGGGTATCGATTCTTCGGAGCGTAACCAGTGAGGTTGGTAAAACGACGCTGAACTTCGCCAAGGCTGACGGAATTGCCTAAATCCACCATGGCTAGATTCAGTGACATGGCTAATGCGCGAATCATGGGCAGCTCGCCACGAGTTTTGCCGTCGTAATTTCGCGGTGTCCAAAGTTCACCGGCATCCGATGTCATGGTAATCGGCGTGTCGTTCACTAGCGTTGTCCAATCTAGGCCAGCTTCCAATGCGGTGAGGACAATGACGGGTTTGATCACAGAACCTACTGATCTACTGGCGTTCAACGCTCGGTTGAAACCGTCCACGCGACCTTTGCGCCCACCAATCAGCGCCAGAATTTCGCCAGTCTGGGTGTCGGTAATGACACTGGCTGCCTGTAGGCTGCCCTGTTCCAGCTTGCGTTCCTGTTCGATCATTTGCAGCGTTGAGGTGACGGCTTTCTGGGCGGTTTCTTGCTCCCTGGGCTTTAGCGTAGTGAAGATACGCAGCCCTTGGGAGCGCAGGTCTGAGGCTGAGTAACGTTCACTGAGTTCTGCTCTGACAATGTCCATAAAAGCAGGGTAATAGGCGCCGCCACTGTTGGGGCTGGAAACCACACCAAGGGGTGAGCCTATGGCATCTTGGTGTTTGGGGTTAGAGATTAAGCCATCGGCCAAAAAGGTATCAAGAATACGATTACGCCTAGCCAGCGCGCGCTCGGGGTGCCTGAATGGATTGTAGTAAGAAGGACCGCGGATGATGCTAATCATTGTGGCTATTTCATGTGCCGCCAGCTCATTAATGGGCTTGTTGAAGTAAAATTGCGCACCTAGACCAAAGCCGTGAATGGCGCGCGCGCCATTTTGCCCAAGGAAGATTTCGTTGATATATGCGGTAAGCAGGTCTTCTTTAGAAAACCTCAGCTCCAAAATAATAGCCATGGCCACTTCGCGGAGTTTGCGCTCGTAGGTGCGTTCGTTAGTTAGGAAGTAACTCTTAACCAACTGTTGCGTCAGCGTACTGCCGCCTTGAGTTCTAGCGCCGCTGCGTATGTTCACCCATGCAGCGCGCAAGATACCTGTGATACTAAAGCCACGGTGCTCGTCAAAGTTGCGGTCTTCTATGGCCTTTAGACCTTCGGCTAATAGGGGTGGTACCTGTTCTGGGGACAGAATAAGTCTGTCTTCGCCGTGCGAAGGGAAGAAGCTGCCAATGGTGGCTGGGTCGAGACGAATCAGCGGTATCTCGGAGCTGTCCTTGGCCTGAACTTGGGAGATAACTGAATTCTGAAAAGTAACTTTTACCTGCTGAGAAGGTCTATTGCCTTCCATAAAGTTAAAACCGCGAAGGTAGACCTGTAAGGCCTGTCCGGTGGGCCTATACGTACCGGGAGTGGAAAGGTTGCTAGTTGTGCGGTATCCAAGTCTTTCAAGCTCTTCGGCAAGCTGAGTTTTGCTAATCGCCTGACCTGCGTAAATCTCAAGTGGCTGGGCGAAAACCTGGGCAGGCACCGACCAGCGCCTGCCCTCAAAGGTTTTAGTGATGGTTCTATCAAGGTAGTAGCCAAAGCCCACCCCAATTAGCGTTGCAAACAGCGTAGTCCACATTAAGAGCTTTAGTACTATGCGCACCATCCACTTGCGTAGCCGCACAAACCAAGACTCGGCCCTTTTTTTGCTATTTTTCCGGCGGCCAGAGGCACTGGCTTTGCGGGAGGTTGGCGCTTTTTTGACCAAGTCAGTGCCCTATAACATGCTGGTTAACTTACTAGTGCTGCTATCTTGCCTTGGGCAGCGTCAATGGTGAAGTGAAATGCTAGGGAAATTGGTGGGCAAAGATGCGCAGTTTGTGGCCTCAGCGAGCTAGCAGCAAAATTCACCCATGATAAATGCCCACAAACTCAGCTGGACTCTTTGCTCAAGAAAGCCTTACCATGTTGTTGCCTAAGGGGGGGCGTTACGCCTGAGATTCTCCTTTTTGCAACCTCTTTGTGCGAACAATTTGCGCGGATAAGTTGCGATAAGACAGTGAACCCTTTGAACCTGATCCGGTTAATGCCGGCGTAGGGATAGGAGTTATTACTTCTCTGGATATATGCTGGTTATGCCAGTTTCTACCTCGGGATAGATAACAATCCCAGACCTTAGGCATTCGTTCTAAGGAGTAGATGATGTCCCCATTGTGTTTTTTGTTCGGCTTGCGTGCTCACGCAGTAATCGTTTCTCGCATTGCTCAGGCTTTGCGTGTCGGTTTGTTGGTATGCAGTTTCGTATTTTTTCCCTCTTCGGCATTTGCCGATGATCTAATTGAAGAAGTCATTGTCACAGGTGAGTTTCGTGAGACTTCCGTTTCTCAGCTGGCCGCCAGTGTTTCTGTTTTAGTGCCAGGTCAAGATGGCGTTTCGGTAAATCATCTGGAAGAAATCTTGGGTCGTGCGCCCAATGTTAATTCTTCCAGTGGTGGTTCAAGGGCACGTTTTTTTCAGGTGCGCGGTATCGGCGAGCGGGGCCAGTTCTCTGAGCCGCTGAATGCCTCGGTAGGTCTTCTTGTGGATGGGGTCGATCTTAGTGGTATTGGTACGGCTGCTACGCTCTCGGATGTTTCTCAGGTTGAAGTTTTTAGGGGGCCGCAAGGTACTGTATTTGGGGCCAATGCCCTTGCGGGCCTCATTAACGTAGTCACACCAGATGTGGCTGATGAGTTTACGGGGTCGGTTGATTTTGGTTTGGGAAATTATTCTGCGGTCGATTTAGGTGGCGTTTTGTCTGGTCCAATTAGTGACCAAGTTGGTTTTCGTATCAGTGCACATCAGTACAAAGACGATGGCTTTATTGACAACATTCATCTGGGTCGTGATGACACCGACAATCATGACGAGACCACTATTCGTGGCAAGCTTCAAGGAGTCCTAGAGCAGGGGAGCTGGCAGATAGTATTTGGATCTATCGATATTGATAATGGCTACGATGCATTTTCGTTAGACAATAATCGTAATACACGTTCAGACGAGCCCGGCGCAGAGACACAGGACAGCCAGTATTTGGGGTTTAATTTGGATCTTAGCTTAAGTGAGAAAATTGCCTTAGACGCTTCGCTTGCTTATGTGGATAGCGATATTGACTATGGCTACGATGAAGATTGGACCTTCACGGGGTTTGATGTTGCTGGTTATAGCGCTACGGATTTATATAGCCGCGAGGTCGATACGCTCACTTTAGATTTACGTATGCTTTCACGTGCTGGTGAAGGTTTGGCTTCTGGTGCGGTAGATTGGGTAGTCGGGTTCTATGCATTGGAGCGGCAGGTTGACCTGACTCGCCAGTACACTTATTTGGCGAATGATTTTGTCAGTGACTTCGCAGTTGACCGGATTGCCGTGTACGGCGAAGTGAGTAGCCAATTAGCTGAAAGTTTACGTTTAAGTGTTGGCTTGCGCGTTGAAGAACATAGCTCTAATTACTCGGACAGTGAAAGCGTTAGTTTTGCCCCAGATGATAACTTGCTTGGTGGTCGAATTTTGTTAGAGAAAACCCTTGCCGATGAAAATTTTCTCTACGCCAGCCTAACTAGAGGTTACAAGTCTGGTGGATTTAATACCTCAGGTACGTTAGATGCTGATTTGCGTTTATTCGATCCGGAAACTTTATGGAATATAGAATTGGGCTACAAAGGCCAATTGTTGGATGAGCGGTTAGATCTACGCGCGGCTGTGTTTCGTATGCAGCGCAGAGATGTACAAACAGCTACATCAGTTACTAGGGTAAGAGCGGATGGTTCATCAGAATTTATCGACTTTGTAGGTAATGCCGCCGAAGGTGTTAATCAAGGACTGGAACTAGAAGTAGTTTTCCAAGCGGACGATCGTTTGCAGCTTGCGGCCAGTCTAGGGCTATTAGATACCCAATTTGAAGACTATATAGATGGTAGTGGCCAAAATTTGGATGGCCGCGATCAAGCTCAAGCGCCGGGTTACCAATTCTATATCGGCGGTGATTATCAGTTAGCTCAAGGTTGGTCATTGAATGTGAATGTTGAAGGTAAAGATGATTACTATTTCTCTGATAGCCATGCGGAACGTTCCTCTAGCTATGAATTGCTTAATGCTTCTTTGACATACTCTGCTGAGGCTTGGGAAGTTAGCTTGTGGGGGCGCAACCTTGCGGATGAGGACTACTTTGTACGCGGCTTCTTCTTTGGCAATGATCCCAGAGACGGTTATACAGCGCGAGGATTTACCCAGCTAGGTGCTCCACGGCAATTTGGTGTTAGCGCGGTGGCTAGTTTTTAGGTTGTTTGCTGTTCAACGTAAATTTATCAGCTCTTGTTGGGTCAAGAGCTGATTAAAATAGTTGGCTTTGCATGATAACGCTGCCAATAGTTTTAGAGTCTTGGCGCTCGCTTTCCGAGGTTTTGCTAAAACTAAGGTGATCGAATTAGTCCAATTACTTGGTTGCGTCTTGTCCGCCAGCGCGCTGCAGACGTTCCTCTGCAATAAGGTAATCTACAACCTCTAGTGCTCGTTGCATGCCATTGTTCATGTTTACTCTGTATTTCCCAGCTACAACCATAGTGGGCACTGAACTTATGCTATAGCGCCGACTTTGGTTTTCTGCCGCTGCTAGGCTTCGGCGTACTTTAGGACTGTTGAACGCGCGCATAAATTCCGCCGCTGTTAGTGATTCGCTGTCTAAGTAATCGGCTATCTCTTGGCCACTGCGAAAGGTTTTGCCAAAGTCGTGTACGGCGCTAAAGAGTTTTTCATGATGATCGTCCAAGGCATCTAGCTGCTCCAAGACAAGGTAGCCTTGCCCCAGTAGGGTCCAAGTGCGTGAGAAAGCCGCTGGTTTTCGGGCGAAATCAACATCATCCGGGGCAGTCTCTAACCATTCTTCTAATATTGGGTCGAAGTTGCGACAGTGGACGCAGCCATAAGAAAAGAATTCGTAGACAGTGATTGGATCGCCAACGCGGATTCTGTCTGAATCTTCAATTAACGCATAATCATCGCCGTCTTCTGGTGTGGCATTTTGTGCCAATCCGGATGAAAAGTAGATGCCAGCCAAAACCATCGCAGCGCCAATGGCAATAATCACCGCGAATATAGCGTTGCGAGTGGTTTCTACTTTGTCTGCTTTGCCTTTTTTGGCCATATCGGTTTCCTAAATGTTAGTTGCTATGGATGCTGCTCTAGTTATAGGTGATTTAAGTGCTAATGTTACTCGATTTGTTGCCAGATTGACCTTAGTGTTCTGCAAGCATTACTCTGAACATTCGATGATGAAACTGCACAAGCTACGGCTGTTGCATAAAGCTCGGGTAACCAATATTTATTGGGTGCTTTTAAGGACCGCTACTAGGATAAAAAAATGGCCGCTGCTGAACAATATCAACTTTTCAAAACTGACACTTGTGGTTTTTGCTACCGAGTCAGAAGTTTTCTCCAAGAAAAAAATATACAGGTACCCGTGCGAGATATTAACCAAGATCAAGAGGCTTTTCGTGAGCTTTTGGCCGGCGGCGGTAGGAGTATGGTGCCTTGTCTGCGCATTGAGTCTAGTGATGGTGGTGTGAGCTGGATGTACGAGTCCATGGATATCATGAACTATTTGGCGAGCAAGCATTAGGCGCAGGGTAAAACAGGCAGGCGATAATAACTAAGGTGTGAGGCTGAGGTTTAGCGGCAGCTATGCAAGGGCGATTTCATTTAAGTATTTCTTGGCTTTAACCGCTTGGGCGTAGACATGGTTTTCACATGCTATGTCTTATCTTTGTCCAAAGGCGAGCTAACGCGCACAATCTAATTAAATTACTAGGAACGAGAAGCTATGAAACTGGGAATCATTGCCGGTTACTCCGGACGCAAATTCAGTATCTCTATGGATGCCATCAAACATGCTGAAAACTTGGGTTACGACTCAATTTGGACAGCTGAAGCCTATGGCTCCGATGCTGTTACTCCTGCCGCTTGGATCTTGGCGCAAACAGACCGTATTAAGGTAGGCACCGCAATTATGCAAATGCCTGCACGCTCTCCGGCTATGGCTGCAATGACTGCTATGAGCTTGGCTGAGCTTTCTGGTGGCCGCTTTATCGTAGGGCTAGGCGCTTCAGGACCTCAAGTGGTTGAAGGCTGGCATGGCGTACCTTATGGCAAGCCAGTTACTCGATTGCGTGAATATATTCAGGTTATGAAAAATATTTTTGCTCGTGAGGGTGCATTAGAATTTGACGGTGACATGTATCAAATGCCTTTTACTGGCCCCGGTGCAACCGGACTGGGTAAGCCGTTGAAGAGTATTTTGCATTGTGAAGAAGATATTCCAATTTTTGCTGCCACTATTACCAACAATGGTGTTGCTGCTGCCGCTGAAGTTGCAGATGGCTTCTTCCCAGTTTGGATGGATCCCGAGCAATATTCAGTGTTTGAAGGGCCTATTCAGAAAGGTTTTGATAAGGCAGGTGAAAAGAATCTGACCCAATTCGAGATAGCTCCCTTTGTAACCGTGTCTATGGGTGATGATGTGGCTCAATGCATGATGCCAGTTCGCGGCATGATGGCTCTATATATAGGCGGTATGGGTGCGCGGGACAAAAACTTCTATAACGATTACTGCAAGCGTTTAGGCTTTGAAGATGCTGCTGTGAAGATCCAAGATCTTTATTTGGCAGGTAAGAAAGATGAGGCGATGGCGGCGGTTCCAGAGGAACTGATTGATGCGTGTGCCCTTGTCGGTCCTGCAGAGCGCATTCGCGAACGCCTGCAGCGCTGGAAGACTGCGGGTAATCACGGTCACGTGTCTAGCATGTTGTTGGGTTGCCAAGATCCAGCTGCTCTTCAGGTTATTGCCGAGGAAATGCTCTAGGTAAGAGCTTTTTGGCGTTCACCGAACGACAGTTGGGTGAACGCTGCTTTTAGCTGTTTCTATAGGGGTTTATATAGGCGCGTCTGGAGGTGTTCCATCGTTAGGCGCGCCTATTTTCCCATCTACTTATTTTTGCACTAGCGCCCAACCCCTTTCTGATCGCTGGCGCGCTGCGTCTACATATTCCAATGCTTTTTCTGAACTAGCATTGCCGTCCAATCCCCGCTTGTATACTCCCTGGATAATCCCTGCTGATCTAAACATGTTGTAGATCAAATAGAACGACCAGTTGTCGATGCCATCTAGTCCGGCGTGTTTGCAATACTCTGCGACAAACTCTTCCTCTGTGGGAATGCCGAGACTTTCTAAATCTGCGCTGGCTAAGCCTTCGTCATTGTATGCGTCACCGTGATAGTCCTGGCACAAATAACCCAAGTCAGCCAAGCCATCGCCCAAGGTTGATAGTTCCCAGTCTAGTACTGCAACAATTTTTGGCTGGGTTGGGTGAATGAGCACGTTACCTAAGCGGTAGTCGCCGTGAACGATCACGGAACCAGCATTGGCTGGTATGTTGGCTGGTAACCACTCCATAAGGCTGTGCATCGCCGGAATGTCCTCGGTTTGCGAGGCGATATACTGTTTGCTCCAGCGACCGATTTGTCGTTCGTAGTAGTTGCCAGGCCTGCCGAACTCACCGAGGCCCACGGCGGCTGGATCTACTTTGTGTAAAAGAGCTAATACTCGCGCAAGGTCTAAGTAAACTGCTTTACGCGTATCGTTGCTCTCAGTAGGCATGGTGGTCTCGTTAAACAAACGACCCTCAACCATTTCCATTACATAAAACTTAGTGCCAATAACCGATGTGTCCTCGCACAGGCAATACATTTTCGGCACTGGTACGTCAGTTTGCCAAAGGCCATCCATAACCTTGTATTCACGATCAACTTGGTGCGCGGAGGGTAGTAACTCCCCAGGCGGCTGCTTGCGCAGTACATAGCGTCGCGTTGGAGTAATGAGCTGGAAGGTTGGATTAGACTGCCCGCCCTCGAACTGCTTAATAGTTAACGGTCCTGCGAAATCTTCTACGTGTTGATTTAGATAGGTCTCTAATGCTTCCACATCAAATTTGTGGGCCTCCCGAACTGGGGTGAGTTCTACGTCACTCATGTTTTCCTCTATTGCTGATATGAAAATTTATTTGCTGGTGCTAAGGATACGGCTTGATCTCATAGAGGGCAAAATGCGAATCTACTTATTTACACAATAATGTATGAAGGAGATCTTATGTCGGTGACGAAACGAATTGCTGTAACACTGCCTGCCGGGCCAAGAGTAGCGGATACCGTGGCGCGTATTAAATGGGCTGAAGACAATGGCATTGCGGATGCTTGGTTCAGTGATTCAGGCGCTCCAGACACGTTAACCCAGGTCGCAGGCATTGCTCATGCAACGTCGACTATTCGTATCGGCACCGCTGTGACGCCGGTTTATACCCGCTCACCTTCCGTCTTAGCCGCTTCAGCCAACGTCATCGGCCAGTTACTTCCCGGGCGTTTCATCATGGGCTTAGGTTCATCTAGCCAGACGATCATGGGTCAATTCAACGGCATTCCATTAGAAAAACCATTGACTCGTGTACGTGAAACCGCTGAACTGGTTAAAATCATGCTAACGGGTGCTAAAACCGACTATGACGGCGAAACGGTATTTAGTAAGGGTTATCGTCAAGCGCCCATGGAAAATCCACCGCCAGTATATTTGGCCGCGCTGCGCCCGAAAATGATCGAAATGGCTGCGGAAGTAGGCGATGGCGTTATTTTTAACCTCTGGCCTAAAGGTGCTTTGCCAAAAATGATGGAGCATGTAGCAATTGGGGCAAAGGCAGCTGGCAAAAATCCAGCTGACATTGAAATAGTTAACCGCTCCATGGTGTTGTGTACGGACGATAAAGAATATGGCCGGAATTTATTTCGCGCCGCGTTTGGTCCATATTACGCCACGCCGGTTTATAACAAGTTTCTATCATGGGCTGGTTACAACGATGCTGCCGAAACTATTTCGAAGGGTTGGGCTGCTAAAGATAGAGATATGACAGCAAGTGCTATGACCGATGAGATGATCGATGAAATCGCCATCATTGGTAATGAAGAGGAAATTCGTGCGCGTGTTCAAGAGGACGCAGATGGTGGCATTGATACCCACATTATTGCTCCGTTGGGTGGTGGTCGAGAAGATATAGAGCGTACATTTGCGGCATTTACTGGAGATAATTTCCAGTTTGCCAAATAGATGGTTCAGCGGCGTTGGTTGTAATGCCAATGCTTTGCTGCTGCACAGGTGTTAATTGGTTGGGGGGTATCTTCATAAAACCCTCTAGGAACATTTTAGGAAGTGATGATTCGTTATAAACATCAATGGCTGGTCTTTGATGAACGCTAAGGTTGTATATGTCCTCCGCCATGGCCAAACAGAGTGGAATTTGGCTGGTCGCATGCAAGGGCGTTTGGATTCGCCGTTGACACCGTTAGGTGAAGCCCAGGCTGATGCTCATGGCGCGCTACTGAAACAGTTGGGTGGCGTGGATGCGCTGTGGGTTTCATCGGCAGGTCGCACTAGGGCTACTGCGGCGCTGGTGAATAAACACCTGGCTGTACCCATACGATTTTCTGATCATTTGCTGGAGCGAGATTGCGGTACCTGGTCTGGTAAAACCATTGATGAAGTGGCAACTAGTGATCCACAAGGATGGTCTGCAAGAAAAAGCGACCTGTATCATCATCGACCAGGTGGCGGCGAAAATATCTCCGAAATCGTTGTGCGCTTTCGTCACTTATTGAATGAGTTTGAGGCGGTAGACAATCTAGCGATTGTCGCACATGGGGTGGTTTCGAAAGCCATTTTACAACATTTTTTAAGCTTGGATGATGCACATACCGTTGCGGTGAAGCATCCTAATAGCCTACTTTATCGTATGGTTTTCAGTGACGGCGAAGTCGAAGTTACGCATTTTGATGCCCAGGCTAACGGTAGGTTAATCCCACAGCATACTGCTAAAGGTCAAGACGGCATTCTTGGCCATGTAGAAGAAGATATGCATCGTCAAGCTGCCGCAGCTGCATTACAGTCTGAATAGTTTTCATAAATTCGTTGAGCCATAGGTAGCCGCAATTAAAACGAAAACAAACAAAGACAAGAAATAAAGACAAGAAATAAAGACAAGAAACAAAGAAAAGAAACTAAGACAAAAAAAGAACGACAAAAAGAACGACAAAAAGTAACTAACAAAAATAAGATGGTCATTTCGGGAATAGCCCAGACATTCTAGGGGGGAGAGCAATGAAAGTTGACGGTGGTGTTGGTTCAGACCTACATAAGGTTGGTGCGCAAGCGGCTGAATTAGAAGAGATGGGTTACGGGGGTGTAATGACCGCTGAAACTTCCCACGATCCGTTTTTCCCACTCTTGGTGGCGGCGCAAAATACGCAAAAAATTGAGATAATGACGTCAATCGCAGTGGCCTTTGCTCGCTCTCCAATGACTATGGCGAACATTGGCCATGATCTAAATGCCTATTCAAAGGGCAGGTTTGTTCTAGGATTGGGTTCTCAGATTAAGCCGCATATCACCAAACGTTTTAGCATGCCTTGGTCAAATCCCGCTGCGCGAATGCGCGAGTATATCCTAGCAATGCGAGCCATCTGGGATTGCTGGCACCAGCAAACTCCGCTGGAATTTACAGGAGAATTTTACACGCATACTTTGATGACTCCCTTTTTCACGCCTGAAGATGTTGATTATGGAGCGCCTAAAGTATTTCTTGCTGCGGTAGGTCCTTTGATGACTGAGGTGGCTGGAGAGGTGGCAAACGGCATGATTGCTCACGCGTTTACGACAGAAAAATACTTACGTGAGACTACGCTGCCAGCGTTAGAGCGGGGATTTGCTAAATCTGGTCGAGCCAGAGAAGACTTCGAGCTCAGTTATCCACTGTTTGTTGTGACCGGTCAAAATGAAGAAGAAATGGCCGAGGCTAAACAAGCCGCCTGCCAGCAAATTGCATTTTATGGTTCGACACCCGCCTATAAGCCGGTTTTAGACAGTATCGACGCAGGCGAGCTGCAAGGCGACTTGAATAAGATGTCCAAACAGGGACGGTGGAAAGAAATGGGCGAATTGATTACGCCGGATTTACTTAAAGAATTTGCTGTCATAGGAGAACCTGGAACTATTGCAGGCCAAATTTCTTCTCGTTATGGTGACCTAATTGATCGTACTTCAGCGGCTTATGCGCATATTCCGAAGTCCGAACGGGCAAAAATTATCAGCGAATTGTCGGCTTCCTAGTAGTTAGAAGGAGAGTTTTGGGTATCGTCTTTGCCGAGGTTTCTCGGCATTACGATTAGGTGGGTCTAGGTACCTAGCCCTGGTTCGTTAAAGTTTATATTGGAGAGAAAAAATGAAAGTAGATGCAGGTATTGGCCATCACCTTAGTGAAATTCCAGCCACAGTAAAAAAATTAGAAGCTGCCGGATATGACGGCGTACGCACCGCTGAAATGAACCATGACCCCTTTTTTCCTTTGTTACTCGCTGCAGAGCACAGTGACAAACTTGAGATAGCCAGTTCTATTGCTGTGGCTTTTGCGCGTAGTCCCATGAACCTTGCAAATATTGGTCATGATTTAAACGCCTACTCGAAAGGTCGTTTTACCCTTGGGCTGGGCTCTCAGATTAAACCTCACATCACGAAGCGTTTTAGTATGCAGTGGGGTGCCCCGGCTGCGCAGATGCGTGAATTAGTTCTCGCCATGCGTGCTATTTGGGGTAACTGGTACAACGGCGACCCATTGGAGTTTGTCGGCGAGTACTACAAACATACGCTAATGACACCGGCGTTTACGCCAGAAGATAAAGACTTTGGAGCACCTAAAGTCGTATTGGCAGCGGTAGGTCCGAAGATGACCGAAGTGGCTGGAGAAGTGGCGGACGGTATGATTATTCATCCATTTAGCACAATGGAATATATCAACGATGTGACCATGCCTGCTATCGAGCGCGGTTTGGCGAAGGCTGGCAAGCCGCGTGACGGATTTGAATTGTCTTATTCATGCTTTGTCGTTACCGGTAGAGATGAGGCTGAATTTGCGAAGAGCAAGAAAGCTGCCCAAGAGCGGATTGCATTTTATGGCTCTACACCGGCTTATAAAGGAGTCCTAGATTCTATTGGTCGCGGTGAAATGCAGGGCGAACTCAATACAATGTCTAAGCAGGGCCGTTGGCAAGAAATGGGCACTCTGATTGACGATGATATGCTGGATAAGTTTGGTGTGATGGGGGAACCCCAAGACATTGCACCAGCTATGTTGGCGCGTTACGGCAGTTTTGTTGATCGTACTTCAACTTCATTTCCGGTTTCTGATGAAGCTCAGCGTAGTGCCATTATCGAGACTTTGCGAGCGGGTTAAAAACTGGGATTTTTTACCAGTTATCAGCAAAATTAGAGGCAGGTTTTTGGCTGGGAGTGGCCAAAAACCAAGCTTCCGACCTCAAAAATTCCTCACTTTTCTTTTCATTATTTGTTTACTTATACGTAGTGGCAGGGTAACTTGGGTTCCGCGTAACGGTTTCCTTGTACTTTTTTTGGCGATATAAAAAGGAGTATTGGTGGAGCGCACTGAATCTAGGTTTTAGAGTGAGATTTGCTGAACATGCGAAAGATTACGGGTAAAGTTTTTGATTTGGCAACAACTGTTCCAATTTTGTTGGGTTTCTTGTCCGTTATGCTATTTGCTTACGTCCAACAACTTTCTGCCACAAACATTTCCCGTTGGTCTAGTCTAAGCGGTTTGCGCAAATTATCTTTCCCAGTTCTGAGTCTGCTCGCGCTATTTGCTGGTGCTTCACTCTTTAATGCTAGTGCTACGGTTTTAAACCCTCAGGAACGGCTTGGTCCAAATAAAACTGTTGTCATTGCCACGCCTGGACTGGGCAAAGACTCATTTTTGTCACAGGTCAGTTTGTTTGGGGAGCGTGTGGCGCTTGGTTTTGGTATTGATCATGCGGTGGCAAAGGAATTTGCGGTATGGATTCTTGAAGCCGCCGAACGGCAAAAATTAAGTCCCGAGCTTATAGCCAGTTTAGTTCTAACAGAAAGTTCTTTTCGCAAGCATGTTGTTTCACATGTTGGTGCGGTAGGTCCTACTCAAGTAAGACCAGACTATTGGGCAAGCTTTTGTGGCGCGACTAATCTCAAAGATCCAGAACAAAATGTCTACTGTGGTGCCCAGGTATTGCGCCATTTAGTTGATCGTTGTGCAGGTGATTTTGATTGCGCTTTGTCTGCTTACAACGTGGGTTTCAATACTACTCCCGGGCCAGCAGCGGCCCGCTATGTTGCTAAAATTGACCTGCATATGGATTGGTTAGAAAACGCCCTGTAGCGCGAATCTGAATGCTCGGCTGCTGTAAGTTTCGCGCAGACTGAGCACCCACCGGCAAAGACCCTTTGATAAAGGCCTTTTAACCGTCTACTTCTAGAAGATACATTTATATTTCACTTTGGCTGATAGACCATTAGCTGCAAGAGTTCTTCTTGCAGCAGTTTAAAGTTGCCTGCCTCGAATGCACCTGAAAGATAGGATACATTGTGTGGCGGTGCGCAAAACTAGAAATAAAGCGGAGATTTAAAATGATCGATTTCGGACTACTGATGTTCTCTACAGACTATGCAATTGGTCCAGATTTATTGGCTAAAGAAGCCGAAGCCCACGGATTTGAATCGCTCTTTTTACCCGAGCACACGCATATCCCCGCAAGTCGTAAATCTCCATGGCCAGGCGGTGACGATCTGCCTCAAGAGTACTGGCATACCTACGATCCATTTGTGGCGCTTTCTATGGCCGCCGCTGTTACAGAAACTCTGAAATTGGGCACGGGTATTTCGTTGGTTACCGAGCGCGACCCGATATTGATGGCCAAGCAAGTTGCTAGCTTAGATTACTTATCAAATGGCCGTGTTGTTTTGGGAATTGGTGCTGGCTGGAATGCTGAAGAAATGGAGAATCACGGTACTCCATTCGCTGACCGGTGGAAAATTTTGCGCGAGCGTATGTTGGCAATGCGCGAAATATGGACAGAAGATGAGGCCGAGTACCATGGCGACTTTGTTGACTTCGATAAGATTTGGGCCTACCCGAAGCCTGTCCAAGCCGGTGGCCCGCCTGTTTTAATGGGTGCGTCTTCTAAGTATGTGTATAAACGTATTGCTGAGTACGGGGACGGTTGGTTCCCTATTTATCAAAATGATCAGCGTAAAGGCGCCAATGGACCGGTCGATTACTCTGAGGGCATTGTTCGGACTAAAGAGGCGTGGCAGGAAGCAGGTCGTAGTGGTGAGCCACAGTTTAGTATTTTTGGCGTGGGGCCAGATGCACAAGCTGTTGAGGCTTTGCTGGAAATGGGCTTTGACCGAATTATATTTGCTCTACCATCAGCCACACCCGAGGTCGTGTTGCCCATGTTGGAAAACTATGCCGCTATTGCGCATAAGTTTAATGCCTAACAGCAGCCCTCGTTTTCAGAGCTCGCTAAATGCAATGTAGGCCAGGTTGTGGGGCATGTTGTATTGCCCCGTCTATAGCGGGTCCTATGCCCGGCATGCTAGGTGGTAAGCCTGCCGGTGTAGCATGTGTACACCTCACGGCTGAATTTGCCTGTGGGATTTTTGGTCAGCCCGAGCGACCTGAGTTTTGTGCCCAATTCAAGCCTGAGGCACTATTTTGCGGTGAATCTAGAGAGCAGGCTTTGAGGCTTATCGGCGTTATAGAACTAGATGTGAATTAGACTACGCAGCTTGGCAGCAACTGCTGCTTCCGATTGGGTATGGTAGGCGTCCAGCCCGGCTTCTTTGGCGCCAGAGACATTTTCTAGGGTGTCATCTAGGAACACCACATCTTGTGGTGCATAACCCATAGCCTCGCATACCGTTAAAAATGCTTTGGGGCTGGGTTTGCGCTGCCCGACTTCTTGAGACAGGTAAATTGTTTGGAAATGGCTCAGCGCCGAGCCGAAATGATGGTTGAACGATTCGCTGTGGGTAGCGTTGGTGTTACTAAAAGCACATAACGAATAGTTCTGGGACAGTGTGGGTAACAGTTCTATAACTGACTCATAGGTCCCAACCCATAGAGCGTTCCAACCTTTGCGCCAATTTGCAGCTGACATATTTACCTCTAATGTCTGGGACAAATGCGCGCAATATTCCTGGAACGAAATGGCACCAATTTCGTGCTTCTTATACGCGTCGTCCAACGACCAATTTGCGTAAAAGACTTCGGCTTCTACACCGCTGTCTTGGGCCCAAGAGGCGAAGACTCTATGAAAATCTATATCTAGAACAACGCCGCCAAGATCTAGGAGTAGTGCCTTATTCATTTGTAACCGTGTTGTAAAACTATTTTAATCGTGGAGCGTTGCAGCTCTTCTAACACCAAAGCACCAACAATAAGGTACTAGTAATAAGGCACTGATAAACAGGTACTAACAATGAAGCACGAATAATTTAGTTGTGCTAATCAACGCTTCACAGGCTATCTAGTAGCCTGCTTCAGCATTGTTGATTTTTTCTAAGTATTCTTGATCCATGGGACTATAGGTTTTTTCCCCGTTCTTCATAACGAACACTGGCCCATCAATATTCTCTGTATTGAAGCCTTGTTGCCTTAGCTCGCCTTTAAGCATTTTGAAGGTGCCGGTGACATCAATTTCAGCATCTACTCGAATAAACACCGGCACGGCATAGTTTGGTAGAGCGTCTTGCACAAATTTTGCAAAATCCTCAACGTTTAACTCAGCAACATCATCGTTAAGCGTTATGGATACCATCCCCGCGCGTCCGTCTGCACCAGGTACTTCCACCCCGTAGACGTTAGAAAATTTAACCTGTGGGAAGGCGTTGATGATTTCGCCCACCTCGTTAGTTGAAACATTTTCGGCTTTCCAACGGAAAGTGTCGCCGACTCGGTCAACAAACTGGTAGTGGTCATAGCCAAGGGTATAGCCAACGTCCACTACACGCATTAGATCGCCGGTGTTAAACCAAGCATCGTCTTTTTCAAGCGCGCTGCGTAGTACTTTACTCTCGGTAGCTGCGCTATCGGTATAACCTTCAAACACCGTATCTGGTGTAATTTTGCCCAGTAGTAGTCCAGCTTCGCCTTTCTGTACGGGGATACAAAATCCTTGGTTGTCGCGGACAATTTCATCATTGTCGACATCGTACTGGACCACGCTGACTTCAACAGAGGTCATGCCAACAGTCAGGTCTTTATTCATCAAGTTTGCGAAAGAGATGTTGCCTTCAGATGCGCCATAAAATTCGCAAATTCGCGAAATACCGTAACGTTTCTTAAACTGCATCCAAATGTCTGGGCGCAAGCCATTACCCATAATGCTGCGCAGCGGTGTTTTTGCATCATCGGCTTTGGCTTCTGAGTTGACCAAATATCTGCATAGCTCGCCGATATAAATCATATGGGTGCAGTTATGTTGGCGCACCTCCTTGAGGAAATTGCTAGCGGAGAATTTACGCCGAACGAACATGCTAGCGCCAGTGGCTAAGGCTGAGCCCACGCCAAGTAGCAAACCGGTTGCGTGATATAACGGCAGGCAGAGGTAGACTCTGTCGCTAACCTTACACTTTAGGCCCCCTGTTCCTGCTAAATCCGCCGCCATTAAGTAGCGCCTGTTGGATATGACTGCCGCCTTAGGAAGGCCAGTGGTGCCAGAGGTATAGATATAGAAAGCGGTATCGCCCAAGGATATGGAGCCGGTTGCAGACGGGTTTTCGGAGTTAGCTGATGTAGTCAGAGCGTCTAAATCTTTGCTCCATTGAGGTGCAGATTGTGTGCCTGAGTCGGCAATAAAGAGGAAGTCTTGGTCTGCCTGTAGGGGCAGTTCAGTATAAATGTCCTTTACCGAGTCGAGTACTTCTTCTCCGAAAATACATTTCTTTGATTGTGTAACAGTCACGCAGTGAACCAACGACTTGCCCGTCAAATTAGTGTTGAGTAGGCCTGCGGTCACCCCGATTTTGTTCAGGCCCATAAGTAAGGCCAAAAATTCAACTCGGTTTTCCATCATCACACTGACGGTGTCGCCTTTGCTCAAGCCTTCATTTTGCATGGCTGAGGCGTAGCGATTTGCAGTAGCGTTGAGTTCTGACCAGGTAAGTTCTTGGCCTTCGAAAATTAGTGCGGAGCGTTGTCCATAGCGTTGGGCATTATTTTCTAATCTGGCTCCGGGGCTGTCTAAAACGTCTAAGGATCTCGGTTTCAAGCCTTTTTTTAGTTTTAATAGCGCTGGCACATGGGCCAATGTTGAGATGTCCTTTATCAATTGCATATTGCCCCCTCAGGCCATGGAATATTTTTCTAATGTCAGCACGATAGCAAAAATATTAGTCACTTGGGACTTCTGGTGTCTATATTCAAGTGCTAGATTCTGTTGATCTGAAATTGGCTTTAGCAGGGAGTGAGTTATGAATCAATGGCAACTAGGTGATGTAAGAGTTATACGGATTATCGAGATGCAGTCCACCGGAGGGTCGCGCTTTATTCTCCCTGATGCCACTCGCGATGCTTGCCAGGCAATTGAGTGGATGCAACCCCACTTTATGGACGCACAAGGTAACTTAATTATGAGTGTGCATGCTCTGGTCATAGATACCGGTGCTCGGCGCATACTGGTAGATACCTGTATAGGCAATGATAAAGAACGCAACATTCCCAATTGGTCCAATTTACAAACTAGCTTTTTGCAGGACTTGGCGGACGCGGGCTACCCTCGCGAAAGTATCGATACGGTTTTGTGTACTCACCTGCATGTAGACCATGTGGGCTGGAATACCATGCTGGTGGATGGTAAGTGGGTACCCACATTCCCGAATGCCCGCTATTTAATTGCTGCCAAAGAATGGGCTTATTGGGATGCTAACGAAGATGAGTCGACATATGGACCGGTACTGGCTGACTCGGTCCGTCCGGTTGTTGAGGCAGGTTTGGTCGATTTGGTTGAAGAAGACCATAAACTTTGTGACGAGGTGCAGTTGCAATCTACTCCAGGGCATACCCCAGGTCATGTCAGTGTGCATATCAGTTCAAATGGTGAGGAGGCTCTGATTACTGGTGATTGTATCCATCACCCAGTGCAAATGACCAAAACTCACTGGTGTTCGTCGGCAGATTTTGATCAGAATCAAGGTCAAGAAACGCGAGAATCCTTGCTTGAAAGGTATGTAGATGAGGACATTCTGATTATTGGTACGCACTTCGCGACCCCTACTGCAGGTCACGTGAAGCACCACCCCGAAGGAGGGTACTGGCTAGATGTGGGAGGTTAGGAGTACTCGCAACTTTTGGTGAGTGTTAACGTCAAATAACTACCATGTATCTAGAAAAATGCACCTAATGTCATTCGTTTGTCATTGAAAAGTTAACAAGTGTATTTGGTGGCTTTTATCTTCCGGCTCAATTAGTACCGTTTGTCGACTAAATCGCACCTACTGGCAATCCCTTGCTGTCTCAAAGTCTCGATCAGGGACTATGTTCCCATTGCCCGCTGGATGGGGCTTTTCGAGATTTGAAGGTAGGGTGTTAACGGGAATGATCAAATATAAATCTATGGGGTATTACTGTGGCGGTTTGCGGCCGTTCATCAGTAGTTGGCATTTTGAGGGTGCTGGGTTTTTTCGCTATGTGTTGTTGGACTCGGCGCAATGCCTTCCGCTAGGCATATTCCACCGTTTAGCGCCAACAATTGGTAGCGAAAGTGTCTGAGCGGCCTGTTATGAAGTCGATGCTTTCCCAATTATTGTCTTTGGCTGCACCAGATATACGTACCACGTTGAATACTATTCAGGGAACATTGTCTTTGGTGGGCGATCGGCTGAATGGTAAAGAAGAACAAACTCTGGTCCAGCACGCAAACCTGTCAATACAACATCTAATTTCATTATTGCAAACGGTTAGCGATTTAGACCTTATTGAAAATGAATCTATGGCGGTGACTAACGAACGGGTAGACGTTAAACATTTGCTTGAGTCCATAGTTGACACGGTGTTGCTTGATCCACGTTCCAGTCATGTATCTATCTTAGTGACCTATGAGGAAAATGTTGAACCTGTAGATTTAGATGAATTGGTTGTCGATCGGGAAAAATTCACCGAAAGTTTCTCTAATGTATTGCAATACGCGGTGTTATTTAGTCGCCGCGACCGAGTAGATATACAGGTTTCTAAAAGCACTGAGGGCCGTGTTGCAATCCAAATTTTGGATTCCAGCCTAGGACTGTCGCCAGCGGAATTGGATAATCTGTTTAGCTTTGATCAATGGTCTGGAGACGCTCTTGATTGGAGCGTTTCTAACGGTATAGAACTGAATTTGAACATCTGTTTGGCACGAGCATTGATGCGTTTAGCGGGTGGTGATGTGCGTGCCACGAGTGAAATTGGTAAGGGTATTCGCTGGTTAATAGAGTTGCCCCTAGGTGCGCAAATTCAACTATCGTTAGAGTCACGGTCTACAAGTAGCACGTCGCTAAAGCAGATTTCTGAATTAGCAGCCGCTGAAGCGCTACATACCTATGCAACTAATACGCTCGTCGCTGAATCTGCAACCAATGCAATTTTGCTGGTAGATGATTCTCCCTCTAATCGCTTGGTGCTTAAGTCTATATTAGTTGCCGCTGGATATGCCGTAGATGTAGCTGGTGACGGTATGGAGGCGCTTTCAGCAGTTCGCCAAAAATCTTATGCCGCAGTGCTCATGGATCTGGCTATGCCTAAAATGGATGGCTTAACTGCCGCGAGGGAAATCCGTAATCTACCAGGGGATCTGGCTCGAGTGCCATTGATTGCCATAACTGCATACGTTTCCGATTCCGATCGGCGAAATTGTGTCGACGCAGGTTTCAACGAGTTTCTAACTAAACCTGTGCAAGATAAAGATCTTCTCACCACTTTGAGTAGTGTGCTTGGTGTGCGCGATAGGGAAAATTTAGAAGCAACGATGCCGATTGAGCGACTCTCTGAGTATGCAAAAATTATTGGTGTTGTTGGTGTTTTTAATTTGCTCGAAAGATTTTCAGCAGAGTTACTAAACAGATCGCAGATGCTGGAAGTCATTCAGTTGGGGAATCTTCCTGACGTAAAGCATAACTTATATATGCTTGTTTGCTCGGCTGAAAATTTCGGCTTTGAAAGCTTAGCTCTCGCCGCAAAAAACCTCGGTACAAGGTTGTCGGAAAATCAACTGAAGTTCTTGCCGCACAAAAAATTCTCGGACCCGGCAGCCCCCGGTGCAGAGTTTTGGGCTGAAGAACTAGCTGCATTGAATTTTGAGATCTCTAGGACACACACGTTTTTGGCAACATATGTAGGTGAGCATTTAGATCTACAAACGGATAACAGCGCTGACGGCATTGATTTTAGTAACGATCGCGGCTTCGGAGGGAAGCATGTTTAGTTTCGACTTGTGGCCGCGTAATCGTGTTTCTTTAGTCGCCTTTGCGGGTCTATATATTGTCGTCGCTGGATTTTTGGTCTATCACATAGCACTAGTTCTAGGTGTGGATCAGCACAGAATCAGCGCGCCTATTGTAATGTTGGCAAGTGCTTTGTTCTTGGTCGCTACTGCACTCTATAGGCACATTTTCCTGATGCGCAAGTTCAACCAAGTTCCACATATCTCGAGTGCCCTCGAGCGTGGTACTGGGTATATATGGATTGACGCCCACGGAAATATTTTGTTGGCCAGTGATGGCGCTTATAGTTTATTGCCGGGCAACTCGTTGGTCGGGCAGAATATTTCTTCTTTCTGGACCAACCCAAAAGATATAGAGGGCATTCACGCTAAACTCAACAAGTTGCTAGATTTTAGAGTCAATACCCCTATCGATTCTCTGAAAGGTTCGGAGAGTCTCATATATAGAGTTAATCAGGAGCAAAGTTCGGCAATGGAGCTAGAGCTTTCTTGGGCCAGCCACACCGATGTGATGATCGCACTTGTGCGTATGCGCCCGGCATCAACCAATACAGTTGCCGCTCTCCCTCAGGATCATCAGGCTATTAAGCAGCTACTGATGGAGGGTAGCTTAAGTGCCAGGGTGGTAATTGATGGCAATGGTTTGGTAGTAGACATCAATAAGGCGATGGAGGACTTATTTGGTTATTCGTCGGCAGAGCTATTAGGTAAGCCTATGGCGGAATTCATAATTCCAGAACATTTACGTAAAGCGCATTTCCATGGTTTAAATCGTTATCTGCAAACCGGTGAAGAAAAAATTGTCGGTCAAAGAGTTGAGGTTAATGGGCAGCATAAGTCTGGCGAAGAAATACCGGTAGAGTTAGCTGTGAGTGCTATAAATTTGACTGGCGATGTGTACTTCGGCGCCGAAATGAGAGACCTGCGGGAGGAGTATTCCAACAAAGAAAAAATGCGTTATGCGCAAACTTCTGCGGAGTTTGCCAATATGGCTAAGAGCCGTTTTTTGGCGACCATGAGCCATGAAATTCGCACGCCGTTAAACGCATTGCTTGGAATAGTTAATTTGGTCAGAGCGGATCTAGATGATCCTCACCAAGTTAGTCTGCTCACCACTGCCGAAAACTCAGGTATGAGGTTGATGAGTCTGCTAAAGAATGTACTCGACTACTCGAAAATTGAAGCAGGCGAAATGAGCATTGAACAAACCACATTTTCGCCAATAGCTATAGCTAAGGATTTGGTCGCACTTTATAAGCCTACTGCTCAGGCCCAGGGTATAAAACTAAGTGTGCGCGAGAATGAATCATCTGAATATTTTACCGTGGGCGACGATCATAAAGTTACGCAAATTATTTCAAACTTACTCAGTAATGCGATTAAGTTTACAGAAACCGGTGAAGTGGAAGTTACTGTGGAAAAGTCTTTTATGGACGCATCTCCCGTCCATGATACTGATAACGCTCCGGAAGCTGAGACCTTTGAGAAACGCCCTTCATATAAGATCAGTGTTCGAGATACAGGGATCGGTATGACCCTTGCTCAGACAGAGGAAGTATTCACTGCCTTTGTCCAAGTAGATGATACCGATACAAGAAAGTACTTAGGTACCGGACTTGGCCTGTCCATTAGCCAACACTTAGCACACTTGATGGGCGGCGATATTGGGCTGACATCGAAAAAGGATGTGGGTAGCTGCTTTACGCTTGAGCTACCGTTAGAGTTAGTTGCTGCCCAAGTTAAGGAACCTATAGTGCAACGGCATATAGGGCCAATTAACACCACGAAGCGTATTCTTTTAGTCGAAGATAGCGCGCCTAATCAATTAGTAGTGAAGGCGGCTTTGGAGCGGCGTGGATATACGGTTGAAGTAGTAGACAGCGGGCTCGCTGCCTGTGAGCTGATAACCAAAGAGCGGCCTCTACAAGATCAATTCGGTTTGGTACTTATGGATGTGCAGATGCCGGGCATGGATGGATTAGAAGCTACGCGTTGGATACGCAGGCAAAAGTTCCAGCAACCGATTATCGCTTTAACTGCGAAGGCCTATCAAGAGGACGAGCGCGCTTGTCTAGAGGCTGGGATGGATGATTTTCTGACTAAGCCAATAGACTACGACTTACTTAGTAGCCGCATTGCTATGTGGTTAGGCCGAGACGAGCCTGGTGCGACTTTTATGGGTACACGCACCCAAGAAATTAGAGAGCTAATGGGAGAGACCGCCTTCGGCGAGGCTTTGGCGGTATTCGCTATAGAAGTTGAAGCTAAACTTGCTGACATTCATGACGGGCTTAACGTAGGGGATTTTGCCAAGGTTGAGAGAGCATGCCACACGTTGTCAGGTGTATTCTCCGGCTACGGGTTTGATGAGCTGCATCATATTTGCACCGCTATACAAGAATCTTGCGTTGCGCATATTAGCCCAGTAGAGAAAACTGTTGAACGGCTAGATGAATTAGCACAAGAGTTGCTAGTTAATGTTCGAGCATATTCGGTTAATGCTTCCGCTTAACTGAGGCGATTTCTGCCTAAGTTTTACGCTGGAATAATTCTCTAAAGTCTATTTGCCGCGCTTATCTCTTGCTCAAGAGTTTCTGCCGTGGCTTGCATAATATCCCACTGACCAAATAGATAATCTGTGTAATCGCTGGTTGGGAGGTCAGCGAACGGGACGCGCCAAAAGTGAATGCGTACATGCTGATTCAACCAGCCGCCGCTTAGTAAGTCATGTATGTCGGCAGAGCCTTCAAAGCCAGCATGAGCAAGAAAGACTAAGTCCTTGCCAGGGTTTGCATCTAACATTCCGCATACGCCACCTAGTCGTGGTGGCAGTAAGTCTGGCCAACGATCTAGTTGCGGCTTTAATGCGGGATGCTTAGCCGCTAGCTGTGCGTGTTTTTTTCTTGTGAAACGTGTGCCTTCTGGGTAAATCAAAACAGACTGATCCGCTGGTGCCTCTCTCATTAAAGTGGAGACGTTTTCTATAGCCTTAGCAGAATCACTGCCAGATCTATCTACAAAAACGTTTGGCAAACGGTGACCGCCGATATCTAGGCAAGGCAATACTCGTAACTCTTGTTTTAAGACATAACGCAGACCTTCGCCCCTAGCCCGACCGAAAAACAAAAGCGGTAGTACCGTATCCGCCATGCTGGTATGCCTACATAAAACTAGAGCGCAATTGCCTTCCAACGCCTCTTCTCCAGTTACTTCAATCTTTAGCTTGAACAAGCGTTTACCCATATCAAATAGGGATTGCCCCCACCAAAATTGGATTTCGCGATCGCGGATCATCCGCTGTTCAATATCGTGGTAACGCAACCATACCCAAGCAAAACGCGACAGGCCTACCCACTCATAGCCGATGAAGCCGTAGATGAAAGCCATGGCCTGAGGTGTGGTTTTAAACTGCGGGAAAAGACTCAATAAAAACGCCGAAAGAAAAACGATAGGAGCCAGCACAACTGCGAGTACAGTTGCCAGAATCAGTACAGATATGGTGACCAAGCGTCTTAGGTACATGGCTTAAACCTAGGTTGAATATATTTTTGTCTACAACTAGTCAGCGTTGTCTGCAGGAAGTTGCCGTCTGGATGATTTCTATTTGGTGTCATTGTAGGATCTTAAGTTGGTACCTTGGCGATTTTTGTCATGTTAGCGAGCCTGACGCTAAACCATTTCCAACTAACAATACCGAATAGGGCGTTGCTAATTAGAGTGGCTAAGAAAATACCTACATAACCCATTAGATCATTCAGCAATGTCGCCATGGGCGCATAGACTACTATCATTCTGGCAAAGGAAAGTGCTGTACTGGGTAATGGCTTGCCTAGTGCGTTGAAAGACGCACTGGACATCATGAGTACGCCCCACAAACCATAACTCCATGGCACTAGGGCCAGATAAATCCCCGCAACTTTTACAACTTCGGGTTTGGCGTCTATTAGCCTGGCTATGTCCTCGCCAAAGAAGAACAAAGGAATGGCAACTAAAAACCCCCAACTTAAGCTGAAAAGGTGGCTCACATTTACGCCACTGCGCACGCGACCAAATTCGCGGGCACCCCAGTTTTGACCAACGAAGGGCCCTATCGAGCCCGATAAGGCAAACAAAAGCATGGCCGCCAATGCCTCTAATCTACCCGCGACGCCAAAGCCGGCTACAGCATCTTGGCCGTAGTCAGCAATTAGAAAAGTAATGTAGGCGGCAGTGAAAGGGCCGATTAAGTTAGTGGCTATGGCAGGTATGCCAACATGCAATATCCGTTTGGCCGACGCGAACCAGCCTTTGAACACACTCTTAGTTAAAACCATGTGGCCGTGGTACACGTACCAAAGAGTCACCACTAAGGTTAGGAAGCGAGTCAATGTCATTGCCGTTGCAGCGCCCGCTAATTCCATTGCCGGTAATCCGAACCAGCCAAATATAAGAAACGGATCCAGAATAAGGTTAACAACTGACCCTACTGTCATAATTATTCCGGGAATGGCGGCGCTACCATTAGCACGCATGATACTTCCGCAAATCATACTTGTGGTGAAGAGCACGCTACCTGGAAGATAGATGTCTAAGTAGCTGTGAATCAGTGGCAGCATTTCAGGCTCAGCGCCCATAGCGAGAAAAAGCGGATCAATAATCAGCCAACACAAGGCGGCAATAACCACCATGGCAACAAAAACTAAGAGTAGGCTGTGGGTGCCGAGTCTTGGCACATCATTAGCGTCTAGAGGATCAGCGCCGCTAGCGGTTGAATATTGCTTGCTTCCAACGCTACGAGCGATGACCGAGGATGTACCAATACTTATGCCCAGAGCAATACTGGTAAGGATCATCACAAGGGGAAATGTAAAGGTGATCGCTGCTACGTAAGCAGTACCCAGCTGCCCGATGAAACCCATTTCTAGGGTCTGGACCAGGATGCTTGAGGAGACGCCCATCATCATGGGCGCAGTTAGCCTGGCCAGGGAGGTCGAAACTCGGCCTTGGGTGAGATCATGATGCGACATTAGAAGAAGTATCGCATGGCTGGGTGTGCAAGAGGGGTGAAATACCTTAGAAAAGTTACGACGTTTGTGTTGTTGGAGTTTCTAACTAGAAGGATAGTGCTTTCCTGCGTACCATAGCGCGCAGTAAATGTTTTTTGGACCCCCTATGACAAGCCCATTTGGCTATTCCCCGGCTGTTCCCGTAGCACCAGAGCAGCGGCAAGAATTCTTGCTGTTCGCTAAAGACGCTGCGCGACAGGCAGGGGCTGCGACTCTACCTTACTTTCGCACCTCCATCAGTGCAGAAAATAAAGTTGTAGGGAAGGGTTTTGATCCTGTAACCGTGGCTGACCAGGAGGCAGAAAGGGTAATTCGCTCTGCAATTGAAAGCGCTTATCCTGAGCATGGAATCTACGGTGAAGAATATGGTCTAAAGACGGGTAACGGCTTAACTTGGGTCATAGATCCCATTGATGGCACCCGTTCGTTTATGAGCGGGATGTTGCACTGGGGTGTGCTGTTGGCTTTGTTTGATGGGGAAAACCCCATTGTAGGTGTTATGTATCAACCCTATACCGATGAGCTGTTTTTTGGCGACTGCGCTACCGCATGGATGCAACGTGGGGATGCTGTACAACAACTGCGTGCTAGTCAATGCGACAGTGTGGCAGGTGCCACTATGACCACCACGGGGACATCTTGGTTTTCTCCGCGACAGCTATTCGGTTACGGCCAATTACAAGAAAGTGTGCGTTTGCACAAGGTCGGCGGCGACTGTTATCTCTTTGGCATGGTCGCAATGGGCCAGATTGATTTGGGCGTCGAGGGTAGTCTAAATGCTTACGATATTCAGGCTCTAATACCCATAGTCAGAGGCGCTGGCGGAGTAATAACTACATGGAGCGGGGACAACCCCAGTATGGGGGGGGATATCATAGCTTCTGCTAACCTAGCTTTGCATGAACAGGCATTAGTGATGTTAACCAAGTAGGTACTCGGGCTGGCGACTTTAGGGTAACTGTTGTGGAACAAACAAGCGGGCTAGTTAGCTTGCATTACACTTACTGCATTTTCTCCGTCATTTGTCTGAGAGTGTTCACTAATAAGGTTTGCTCAGCAGCCTTCACTCGTTCTTCCAGTGATTGTGCATCATCGCAGGGTTCTACCGGTACTTTCACCTGAGCTAAGATAGGCCCCGTATCATAGTCGGTATCGACAAAGTGCACGCTGGCACCGCTCTCTACCTCTCCAGCAGCAATCACAGCTTCATGGACCTTGCGCCCAAAAAATCCTTTGCCGCCGAATTTTGGCAGCAAGGCTGGATGGGTGTTAAGAATCTTGCCGCTAAATGCCGCCAACGTTGCTGGCCCCAGTTTTTTCATGTATCCGAGCAAAAGCACTAGGTCAATCTGCTGTTCCCGACATGCTTGGAGCATTGCATTATCTGCGCCGCTATCATCCCCGTGGGTTTTAGAGCTGATATGTAGGTGCGGTACCCTCGCCGCGGCTGCCCGGCGTAGAGCACCAGACGAGCTATTGTTGCTGATAACTAGCTCAACGGATGCGTCAATTTGGTTTGCGCCACAAGCATCTATAACCGCTTGCATTGTACTGCCCTCATGTGAGGCTAAAACCGCTATGCGCATAGTTATTCTGCGATCCTGAAAATGGCGGTATGCAAAATGTCAGTAGTCAGCTGCTCACCTCGCCAATAAGTAATATGAATGGTTATGAACTGGTGTCCCTTGCGTTCGAATTTTTCTTTGACGACAGTCTTGCTGGTAATTTCGTCGCCGACCATTAAGGCGGCTCTGTGGTTGGTTATCGAACTGGCATGAATCCACGCCGGCATAACATATTCTTCCATTAAGCAGTAGTTTGCTAACGATAGTAGGTAGTGGGGGTGAATGTGCGCTTTGTACGCTGGGTCATGGTCGCTTATCTCATCGCAATAGCGGCTATTTTCAGATTCCGTTAATGACCAGGTTTTTTCAGCGAATACTTCATCAGCCGCAACGTTGTCCCAGTCGATTTCGACTTTAGGCGTTGCTTTGGCGGGTCCGTTTAAGCCGATACCCTCATCCATTGGCTGCACGGGCCCGGCAATGATTTCGGCTAAAAGAAGGTCATCTTGATTGTGGCAGGTAACTCTATATTGCTCGTCAGTTATTGTAGTTAAAACAACACTCAACTCATCACCATCGTAGGCGGGTTTGAGTAGGCGCAAGGCTACCTTGCTCTGGCCTAACCATTGGCTGCCAAATTTTTCTACCAATGGCTGCACCAGGTGTCCATAAACCGCTACGCCTGGCACTAATGCGCCACGAAAACCGTGGCTTTGAGCGACTGCGTTGCTGTGCATGCGGTTTTCGCTGGCAGTGCTGAAGTTACGAGCGGTGACTTGATAAGCGGGCATATTGATTTCCTAGTTTTGGGCGCCAACCTGAGGGCGCATTGTCGCTGGAAATTACCGCTCTGCCTATGCTCTAGGCAAATTTACTGGAAAAGATTTGCATAAATATGGGCTGTCGCTAGTTATAGGCTTGTGCGGGTAACCAAGTGACCACTGCCTGCCAATTGAAGATGATCAACATGCCTAAAACTTGTAGAGCAATAAAAGGTACAACGCCTTTGTAAATAGTCGTCACATCAATGCCCTCTGGCGCTACGCCCTTAAGATAAAAGATCGCAAAGCCAACTGGTGGAGTTAAGAAACTGGTTTGAAGGCAGACCGCAAATAAAATGGTGAACCAAATTGGATCAAAGCCTAGGCTAGCTACGACCGGGGAAACAAGCGGTAGGACAATGAGGGTCAACTCTATCCAGTCGAGGAAGAATCCCAGCAAAAAGGTGGCTAATAGAATACAAATCATAATGCCCGTGGGTTCAAAGGGTAGGTTGAGTAGGACACCTTCTATTAGCTCGTCGCCTCCAAGCCCCCTTAGAACCAGAGAGAATGCTGTGGCGCCAAGTAGCACAGCAAAGATATAGGATGTTGTTTTGGTGGTATCAAAGAGCACTTCGCGAATAACTACTTTAGACATTCGACCCTTTACTACCGCCAGCAACAAGGCGCCAGCCGCGCCCACACCAGCGGCTTCGGTAGGGGTCGCTAGTCCAAAAAAGATACTGCCCAGTACTGCCAAAATCAAAAATGCCGGGGGCAAAATGGCAAGGAATAAATCTTGGACCGCCTGCCAGTCAAAAGGCTCGGTCGGGGCTGCTGGCGCTTTTTCTGGTGTCAGCCAGCCCACCAGTAAGATATAGCCAATATAAAGCCCACCTAACAGAGCGCCGGGAAATACTGCGCCAAGAAACAGGTCGCCTACACTCATGGACATGCGATCAGCCATCAGCACCAACATAATACTTGGCGGAATAAGTATGCCAAGGGTACCAACGGCGCAAACCGTGCCTGCAGCCAGAGACTTGTCATATCCCTGTTGCAACATTACGGGTAATCCTAGTAACGCCAATAACACGACGGATGCGCCAATAATTCCTGTGGTTGCTGCGAGCAAAAGACCGATCACGGTCACTGCTATGGCTAAGCCGCCGCGCAGACCACCAAACAAACGGGCGAAACTAATCATCAATTGATTCGCGATGCCTGAACGATCCAATAACAGGCCCATGAGAATGAACATGGGTAAGGCCACCATGACCCAGTTTTCCATCACATTCCAAATGCGCTCCACAGTTAGAGATGTGTAGTTCCAGTCCATGCCAATAGCCAGATTGAAATCCGCTTCTAACACCACAGCCAGGGCGCTGAAGAGTATTGCTAGACCACCCAGCAGCCAAGCGACAGGAAACCCGGTGAAAACTAATGCGATAAAACTCACAAACATCATCACTGCCAGAACCTCGTTAGCTGCCATGTGTTTCCTCAGTCAATAGATTGTTTGTAGTGGCCTCTGGTTTTACCTGGGTTGCTTCGATAAAGAGCAATGACCATACGCGGAGGAGCCTTGCGAAGACTGTTAAAAGTAGTAAAGCAAAGCCCAAGGGCAGGATGGCTTTCATGGCCCAGCGGTAGGGTAGGCCCCCCGGAGATGGAGACACCTCACCAACGAGATAAGACGAGGTGACAAATTGCACGCTGTAAATCAGTACTAAGGCGATAAAAGGCAGTAGAAAAAGCAAAATACCGTACAGTTCTATCCAAGCTTTTAGTTCAGGGCTGAAACGCTCGTGTAAAACGTCTACGCGAATGTGTACGTCGGCTTGGTAGGCGTAGCTCATACCAAGTAAGAAACCTATAGAGTATAAATGCCATTGGAGTTCCTCTAGCTCAATGCGACCCTCATTAAAGACATAGCGCATTAGCACGTTGCTGACGATAACGAATAAAAGTACCAACCAAAGATAAGACAGGCCTTGTCCGATAAGTCGAACAAAGTTGTCTATGCGCAGAGACAGCTGAGTGTGCGGAAGGGTGTCCTTGCTCATTAAAAATCTCGAGGCAAATAGGCGCGAGATTTCCATTGCGCATAGCTATTACGGAAAGCTCTTTGGGAGGCCAGAATCTCAGCAAAATCCTTATCTTTTGCTGCTTCCTCATCGAGGATTTCATCAGCAACTCGATTTAGCTCGCGCAGCAGCGCCTCAGGAAGTATTTCTGCAGAAACGCCAATATCTTTAAAGCCCGCAATGACGTCACCTTGTAACGCTTCGGCTTGGGCTAAGTTGCGAGTCACCGCAGCAGTGCATGCTATTTCTATGAGATGTTGATCTGCTTGGGAGAGTTGCCGCCATACTTCTAGGTTAACCACCAGGTGAGAAGCGGTAAAAGGCTGGTGCCAGCCAGGGTAGTAATTAAACTTGGCGACTCGATTAAAGCCCAAAGATTGATCCACTATGGGCAAAGCAAATTCCGTTGCATCGATAGCGCCTTTTTCAAGGGCTTGAAATATCTCGCCCCCGGGAATCATGGTGACACTTGCGCCTAGGCGTTCTATGACTTTGCCGCCGAGACCTGCAAAGCGGATTTTCAGCCCCCTGACATCTTCAAGGGTTTCTATTTTATCTCTGAACCAGCCCGCGGTTTCTGGGCCAGTCATGCCGCAGTAAAGGGGCATTAGGTTGTGTTCTAAATATAGATTCTCAGTCAGCTCGCGACCACCAGCCTCAAACCACCAAGCGCTATATTCCCAAGGTTCCATGCCAAAGGGAACGGCTGAAATCAGCGGCGAGGAGGGAATTTTGCCTTGGTCGTAGCCCAGCCAAGTGTATCCAGCAGATACCTTGCCGTCTCTCACTGCGTCGGTGATCGCAAAGGCCGGCGCAATTTCGCCTGGGTCAAAAAGATTGAATTTGATGCTGCCGTTGCTGGCTTGTTCAATCATCTGGGCAAGGTAAACGGGGTTTTCTCCAAGTACGGGCATTGTTCTCGGAAAAACAATGGGTACACGCCAGTTGAGGCGTAGTTGGGCAGACTTGGATTGCACATCAGTAGTGACGGTAGTTGGGTTTACTGGCCGAACCGCTAACGTGCCTAACATACCGACAATAAACGCGGTGATTACGGCCGTGAGTGCTGCTTTATTAGTAATTGATTTCCCCGCCATTTCCTCATACCTGTTTTAGCTTGCTGGGCTAGTTGACCCGTTATGCTCAATTTTTTTAGTGCTGCTTTTAGTGCTATGGATTGTGGGAAGCATAGTCTCTGGATGCAAGGACCGATATTCATAACCGGCAAAATGTTTATACCCTCGTCGGTTCTACACTCTTCTAAAAGAGTGGAATTCTCTCATTTTAGCTGCTTCACCTGGGTTTATCTGTGCCTAGTTTTTAGGTTTTGTGGCATTTCCGATAAATTCTTAAATGGAATGTATTGCTTGTGAGTTATTCCATTTTTTTCAATTGGATGTGCTGGTAACTTGCCGCCGCTAGGGTATTAGGGTACTACTTGTTCAGCAGTCTCTACCTCAAGATGAACGGTCAAAGATTTCTACAGAGCAAATGTAGGTTGTACTTCGACACACAGTTATTAACCAAATTTTAGGGGGCTTTATGCAAATTGGAGTGCCGAAGGAAACTTGGCCAGGTGAGGTGCGTTGCGCACTCGTACCGGCCAATGCAAGTAAATTAATTAAACTCGGTTTTTCCATAAGCATGGAAAGCGGAGCTGGTGCAGCTTCAGGTTTTAGTGACGATTTGTTCACTGATGCCGGTGTAACGATCGGCTCTCGCGGCGATGTAATTGCAGCAGCGGACTTACTTATCTGTGTGCGTAAGCCCGATGCTGGTGAAGTAAGTCAGTTGAAGGCTGGTGCTATTACCATTAGCTTCCTCGATCCTTTCAATGAAAAGACTTTAGTAGAGTCCCTTGCCGCTCAAGGTGCTACTGCCATTTCAATGGAAATGGTGCCACGTAGTACTCGTGCACAGAAGATGGATGCTTTGTCTTCGCAGGCAAACCTAGCGGGCTATGTAACAGTTATTCAGGCTGCCTTTCACTCACCTAAGATCATGCCAATGATGATGACGCCCTCAGGCACCATCAGACCGGCGAGGGTGTTTGTAATCGGTGCTGGTGTTGCAGGTCTGCAAGCCATTGCCACAGCTAAACGCCTTGGTGCTCGGGTAGAAGCATTCGACACTCGCCCAGTTGTTGCTGAGCAAGTGCAATCTCTTGGTGCTAAGTTTGTAGAGATAGATTTAGGTGATACTGGCCAAACCGATCAAGGCTACGCCAAGGAACTTACTCCTGAGCAAATGGCTATGCAGCGCGAAGGCCAGAAGCAAGTCATTAGTCAGTCAGATGTAGTAATCACCACAGCGCAATTGTTTGGTCGCCCGGCACCTCAGTTGATTGATCGCGATATGATCGAATCGATGCAGCCAGGTAGCGTAATTGTCGATATGGCGGTTGAGACCGGCGGTAACGTTGAAGGTTCAGTACTCAACGAAGTGGTAGAAATAAACGGTGTAAAAATCATTGGACAGGGCAACCTGCCGGGCGAAGTTGCTAGGAATGCCAGCGAAATGTATTCCAATAACCTCGTGAACTTACTACAAGAATTTTGGGATGAAGAAGCCAAACAGCTTACTTTAGATCCTGAAGACGAAATCGTTCAAAGCTGTGTTATTACTCGTGATGGCGCAGTGGTTAACGAAACCATCAAAAACATTTATAGCGGAGCTTAATCATGGATGCTGTCTTTTTAGCGTTGATACTTATGTTGTCCATATTTTTGGGCTTCGAACTCATTTCTAAGGTGCCCGCGACCTTACACACACCTTTAATGTCAGGGGCTAATGCCATTTCGGGTATCACCATTGTTGGTGCCTTAATCTCTGCTGGTCAAGGCACCGATATGTTGGCCACTATTTTGGGCGCCGCTGCGGTCATGTTTGCCACCATCAACGTGGTCGGTGGTTATATGGTTACCAACAGAATGTTGAGCATGTTTAAGAAGAAAGATGTTGATCAGAGTGGAGGCAAATCATGAGCTTAGAAATTATTAACTTATGGTATGTGGTTTCTGCTGCCCTATTTATCTTTGGTCTAAAGCAATTGGGCTCTCCAGCTACGGCGGTTAGAGGCAATAAACTCTCGTCCATAGCCATGTTAATTGCTGTAGTCGTAACGTTATTCAACAAAAACATCCTCCCTTGGGAATGGATCATTGGCGCTATTTTAGTGGGTTCACTGATCGGCGCGATTACCGCACAGAAAGTTGAAATGACCAGCATGCCTGAAATGGTTGCTCTGTTTAACGGTTCAGGTGGTATCGCCAGCTTAATGGTTGGTTGGGCTGCTCTATACAACGCAGGGAACACTACGTTCACCGATATCACAATTTTGCTGTCAATTTTGATCGGCGGCATGACTTTCAGCGGCAGTATTCTTGCTTGGGGTAAGTTATCCGAAGTAATTAATTCTGCGGCAGTAGTTTTTGGTGCGCAGCGCTTTGTTAACGCATTGATTTTAATCGCAATTGTAGTCTGCTCGGTTATGTTCTGCTTAGAGCCGGCAGTAGATTCACCTTATCTTTATGCAGTGATTGCCTTAGCACTTATATTTGGCGTGATGGCTGTTCTGCCCATTGGTGGTGCAGATATGCCGGTGGTTATTTCACTACTTAACAGCTACTCAGGTTTAGCCGCCTGTGCTGCTGGTTTTGCGATTAACAACAACATTTTGATTGTTGCTGGGTCTATGGTCGGTGCGGCAGGCATAATTTTGACAAACATTATGTGTAAGGCGATGAATCGCTCCTTAGGTCACGTACTGTTTTCAGGATTTGGTGCGGTCAAAGAGGCAACTAAGGTTGAAGGCGAAGTTAAGCCGATTAATAGTGAAGATGCATTTCTTATTCTTGAAGCAGCGCAGTCAGTCTCCTTTGTGCCCGGATATGGCATGGCAGTGGCGCAGGCCCAGCATGTTGTTCGCGAGCTTGGCGAGTTGTTGGAAAAGAATGGCGCGGAAGTAACCTATGCGATTCACCCGGTCGCTGGCCGTATGCCAGGACACATGAATGTGCTGTTGGCTGAAGCAAACGTGCCTTACGATCAATTGGTTGAAATGGAAGACATCAACCCGCGTATTGATAAGGTGGATGTTGCTGTAGTGATTGGCGCCAACGACGTAGTCAACCCAGCAGCCCGTAATGACGAAAATAGCCCAATCTATGGTATGCCGATCATTAACGTGGATCAGGCCCAGACGGTATTCGTACTTAAGCGTTCTATGGCCTCGGGTTTTTCCGGTGTGGACAATCCATTATTCTTTGGTGATAACACTCGGATGTTATTCGGTGACGCGAAGCAGTCTATTGCTGCGGTAGTTGCTGAATTTAAGACCTAAACGAGAGCCCATTGTAAAATTGGGTTTTAGCAAAAATGGGTGAGGAAGATTTATGTCGACATTAGATACAGACGTTTTACTCACCCGCAGTCCAGAGGCTGAAGCGGATAGCCAGTTTATCCGTCGTTGGTCTCCTCGAGCGATGAGTGGCGAAGTCGTCACTCTGGGCGAGATAGAGCAGTTGGTTGAAGCTGCTCGATGGGCTCCTTCCTGCTTTAACACACAACCTTGGCGCTTTATATACGCTCTGCGTGACACCCAGCAATGGCAGCCGATGTTTGATCTCATTATGGATATGAACCAAGCGTGGGCTAAAGACGCTGGAGCATTGGTGGCTATAGTTGCGCGAACAACCTTTGAACATAATGACGCTCCGGCACCAACTTATAGTTTTGATACGGGTAGCGCATGGATGAGTTTTGCCCTGCAGGCACAGAGTATGGGTTTAGTAACCCATGCCATGTGGGGGGTAGAACATGCTCAAGCGCCTACGGTTTTGAACTTGGGTGAGATTTATAAGCTTCAGGCCGTTGTTGCTGTTGGCCGACCTGGAGATAAACAAGATTTACCCCAACCTCTGCAAGATCGAGAATTACCCAGCCCGCGTAAGGCTATTGCAGAGCTCGCTTTTGCTGGACAGTTACCCGACTAACCGGCGCACTAAATAGCGACCGATTGCCCCGGAGCAATACCATCTATGGTCCATGATCCAATCCGGTAACGTATAAGGCGCAGTACCGGAAATCCAAGCCCGGCGCACATGCGCCGCACCTGTCTATTACGACCTTCTTTCAATGTCAGTGTGAGCCACGTGGTGGGGATATTTTTACGCTGGCGTATGGGTGGCTGGCGTGACCAAATTTCTGTCGTTTCTAATGGTTGCCTACCAAATGCCCAGCTGACCGGTAAGCATGGCCCATCTTTCAATACCATGCCGTCAAGTAACGGCTGTAGATCTTGAGCGTTCGGTGCGCCCTCCACCTGTACCCAGTAAGTTTTACTCATCTTCCGGCTTGGGTGAGTGATTTTTTGATTCAGCGCGCCGTCATCAGTGAGCACTAATAGACCCTCACTGTCTCGATCGAGCCGGCCCGCAGCGTAAACCCCAGACACCTGAATAAAATCAGCTAGGCATTGGCGCTTCTGGTCGGCACCTTTTGTTTGCTCTGCATTGGCTGTTTGACCATCTGTGAATTGGCACAAAACATTGTAGGGCTTATTAAATAAAAGCGTATTTGCCATGAGTGTCAGATGTGTTCGCAGATTTATGGGTGACGGTTTCTAGTGTCGCATAAATAACGCTTACTAATGTGTTGTAACCGACACTTTAGGGCGGAAATGATTCACCCCGCGGTGTGCATGGGCTATGGTGCTAACTCGTAGATCAAGCTGTCTTTATGTGCTGACCTTACTGTGAACAATACGGTGTGGGACAAAGACGAATTTTGGGGAGAAAAGCTGATGGAACTTTACGATGTGATGCGAACCACGTTCGCCGCGCGCGAGTTTACCGATGCTCCGGTTACCGATGCCATGTTACAGCGTATTTTAGACAATGCGCGGTTTGCGCCCAGTGGTGGTAATCGGCAAGGTTGGAAGGTAGTAGTGGTGCGCAATGAGGAAACCCGTCAGGGTTTAGCCGAAATCATGCGACCTGGCATGCAGCGTTATGTGGCTCAAGTTAAGGCGGGTGAGGCACCCTATAACACTATTAACCCTAGCCAAGTCAGTGACGCAGAGGTAGCGAATACCCAAGTTCCCCAACAAATGCTCGACAATTTGACCCAAGCACCGGTTATCTTGTTAATCTTTGTCGACCTTTCGGTTGTGGCGTCCTTTGACAGTCATCTAGATCGAGTAGGCGTAATTTCTGGTGCGTCGATTTATCCTTTTGTTTGGAATATTTTGCTTGCCGCTCGGAGCGAGGGGTTAGGCGGTACGTTGACGACCTTTGCGTGTGGACAGGAAGCTAAGCTTCGTGAACTTATCGGTGTGCCTGAGGAAATGGCTTTTGCCGCAATGATCCCGTTGGGGCAACCGGTTAAACAGTTAACAAAACTTAAGCGCATGGATGTGCAGAGTTTTACAGTTTTAGAACATTGGAATGGGGAGAATTTAGTTGGATCGTAAGGAAAATGAAGAGGTTGAGGGCGTGATGTCTGCCGAGCAACAAGCCTCGTTTGATGCCGAGCAAGCTTCAAGTGCTCGGTACGCTAAGTACGTATTGTTCGTTCTGATTATAGTTTACATATTTAACTTTATTGATCGCCAGATCCTGTCAATTTTGGCCGAAGAGATTAAGGCGGATTTAGGTATCGGTGATGCTGAGATTGGTTTTCTTTACGGCACCGCCTTCGCCATATTTTATGCAGTATTTGGTATACCACTGGGTCGTTTGGCGGACATGTGGAATCGTAAGAAGTTGATTTCAATGGGTTTGTCGTTTTGGAGTTTGATGACCGCTATGTCAGGCTTTGCGCAAAACTTCGGCAGTTTAGCCTTTTGTCGGTTTGGTGTTGGTGTTGGCGAGGCCAGTGCAACGCCTGCAGCCTTTTCTATGCTGTCGGATTACTTTTCGCCCAAAGTCAGGGCGTCTGTACTGGCAATTTATTCTAGTGGCATTTACCTAGGCTCTGGCATTGGTCTATTTCTAGGTGGCGCAATTGTACACACCTGGCATGGCTGGTACCCGGACCCAACCTTAGCGCCATTAGGTATTAAAGCTTGGCAGGCCGCATTTCTTGCCGTGGGTATTCCTGGCATATTAATGGCTTTTTGGGTGTGGACTCTACGCGAGCCGGTTAAGGGAGCTAGTGAAGGTATTTTGACCCCAGCGCATCCAGCACCATTTAAGGCTGCTGGTAGTTCGTTAATGAGTGTTCTACCTGGCTTGTCGATCGTTAGCCTTTATGTGGCTGGCGGCGTTAGAGCTGTGGTAGTTAATCTGTTTGTTGCCGTAATCATTGGCCTAATTTTTTATGGCCTGTATGTCTTAATGCCAACCCTGCTGCAATGGATTGCGTTAGGCATTGGTGTCTATATTACCGCCACGTGGATTCATTATCTCAAGCTTACCGATCCAGCATGCTATGGCATGATGTTCAAATCTAAAGCGTTTATTTTTTCTACCATCGGCTTTCCAGCCATTTCTTTTGTGACTTACGGGCTAGGTTTTTGGTCGCCACCGTTTATGCAGCGTTTTCATGGTGAAAGTATTGCTGATGCTGGTTTATATCTGGGTATGGGCTCAGCTATTGGCGGCTTTATTGGCATCGTTCTAGGTGGCATTTTGGCCGACTACTTCAAAACCAAATATGTTAATGCTCGTCTTTATGTGGGCTTGGTTATCCCATTATTTGCAGTGCCCTGCATATTTGGTTTCTTGTATACAGACAGTATTGTCGCCGCCTATATTTACTCGTTTTTGTTCAGTGTTATCTCACCAGCATGGATAGGCTGCGCTGCCAGTACAGCAAACGACTTGGTTATGCCAAGAATGCGTGCTACTGCTTCTGCATATTACTTGTTGATGAATACCTTTGTCGGCTTGGCGTTAGGCCCATTCCTAATTGGTCAGTTTAGTGACCTTTATATAGCGGCAGGTACGCAGAGCAAATTTGCACTACAGACGGCTATGGCCTGGGGCTTAGCTCCGTTTGCTTTAAGTATTGTAATGCTGCTTTTGGCGACAAGGTACTTGGCTGATGATGAGGCTACTCGTATTGATCGAGCCCGTGCGTTAGGCGAACCAGTATAAAAACTGGGCGTGATAATAAATGTAAGCGTTAAGGAAAATTGTGCAGCAAAGCGGAACTTATGAAATTTCTCGTCCTATAGACGAGGTATGGTCAGGTCTAAATGACGTGAATGTATTAGCAGCTTGTATTCCTGGCTGTCAGTCTATTGAGCAAATAGACGAGCATAATTTGCTTGCTTCGGTGAAAGCTAAGGTGGGTCCGGTGAATGCTACTTTTCAAGTCAGCATTACTCTGGCTGATATTCAAGCCCCCAACAGTTATACATTGAGGGGTGAGGTTAAGGGCGGTGCAGGAGTAGCAAAGGGCGAGGCTCGAGTTGCCCTGGCGACGATCGAGGGTAAAGGCGCGACCAACCTAACCTATGAGGTTTCAGCCTCTGTTGGAGGTAAGTTAGCCCAGGTAGGTAGTAGGCTAGTAGATAGCGCCGCGCGCAAGATGTCCGACGAGTTTTTCTCCGCTTTTGAGCAGCAGCTGAAAACTGACAGCGAAACTAATGGTTCTAAGTCAGAGCAGGTTGCAGTAGAAAATATTCAACGGGCAAATGATGGCATGGGCTTCATTTGGGTCACAGCTTTTGCGGTCTTAATTTTGGCTATGGCGTTAGCGATTTAGGTAAGGGCTTAGCTTGCTCAATTCCTTAAAGTTTTTGGTTGGTGTTTTGGAGCAATTTTTTTGAAAATTGAAATTGATGTAAACAATAAGGTGCATGAGGTTGTCATTGAACCCAATGCATTGCTTGTTAATGTGTTGCGTGATCAACTGCAGTTAACTGGCGCACATGTGGGCTGCGATACTTCTCAGTGTGGGGCCTGCACGGTACATTTAGATGGTCGCGCAGTAAAATCTTGTGCAATTCTGGCGCTGCAAGTAGCGCAGTCCAAAGTCGTTACTATTGAGGGTATTGGTGATGCAGAAAACCTTCACCCAATGCAAAGTGCCTTTCGCGAACATCATGCCCTGCAATGTGGTTTCTGTACGCCCGGTATGATTATGCAGGCGATCGACCTAGTCACTCATGAAGATAACTTGGATCGAGAAAAAATCCGCCAAGGCCTTGAAGGTAATTTGTGCCGCTGTACGGGCTATCACAATATTGTCAGTGCTATTGAATCTGTTGCAGATAAGGCTTAGTGCAGCGTTGAGGCAGTAAATTTTTAGGTAAAAGGTTTTACAATAAATGTATTCGTTCGACTACCACAAACCCAGTGCGTTAACCCAAGCATTGGAAATTTTCCAAGGCGCAGACGATCCAATATTCTTGGCTGGGGGAATGACACTCATTCCCACTATGAAACAGCGCCTAGCAGCACCCACCGACGTTATAGATCTTGCTGATCTTGATGAGTTGCGGGGGATTTCCTTGGTTGAAAATGGCTTAAGTATTGGTGCATTAACTACTCACAACGAAGTTGCCACCCATCCTTTAGTTGTAAAGCACCTCCCCGTTTTGGCTGAACTGGCCAGCACAATTGGTGACAACCAAGTCCGTAACCGTGGCACTATTGGTGGGTCATTAGCTAACAGTGATCCTGCCGCCGATTATCCTGCAGCGTTAATCGGCTTGGGCGGGTCTGTTGTAACCCCTTCTCGAAAAATTCTTGGTGACGATTTTTTTCTCGATCTTTTCGAAACGGCTTTAGAACCCTGTGACCTTATCGTGCGTATTGAATTCCCACTGCCAGATCGAGCAGCGTATGCAAAATTCCGCAATCAGGCTTCGGGTTATGCTGTAGTCGGTGCTTTGGTTGCGGACTTTCAAGGTCGCATTCGCGTTGGTATTACGGGTGCAGGGCCTTGCGCCTGTCGCGCTATTGGGATTGAAGACCAGTTAATGCAAAACCTTAGCGTAGATGTTTTAGACCTTGTTGAAGTGCCTGATGCCGGCTTTAATAGCGATATACATGCCTCCGCCGAGTATCGGGCTCATTTGGTAAAAGTCTTAACGAAGCGTGCATTGAGGCAAATGTTGGGGGAGTGAGTATGAAGGTCAATGCCATAATCTGTGCAGCAATATCCGATGACATCGGCAGCGTAGAATTGCAGCAGATTGAACTGCCAGAGCCCGGCCCAGGCCAGGTGCGCGTGCGCCTCAAAGCTTGCGCTGTGAATTTTCCAGATTTGTTGATGATCCAAGGGAAATATCAGTTTAAGCCACCCCTACCTTTTGCCCCGGGCGGCGAAGCCGCTGGCGATATAGAAGCCTGTGGTTCTGGTGTTAGCTTTAAAGAAGGTGATGCTGTAATTGTCAGCATGCGCTGCGGCGGCTTTGCTGAAGCTGTGGTGGTGGATGAGTCTCAGCTCAAGCCTTTGCCAAAGGGTATGAGCTATGCGGAAGGTGCTTCCTACCAAACGGCTTATTTGACAGCTTACGTAGCGTTAAAACGCCGTGGGTATCTTGAAGCTGGTGAAACCTTAATGGTCCATGGTGCTACCGGTGGTGTGGGTATGGCAGCCGTAGATATAGGTAAGCATTTTGGTGCAAAGGTTATCGCTACCGGCGGGCGCGACGATAAGTTGGCGGTAGTAGCCTCTAGGGGCGCAGACCATGTGATCAATTACACTCAAGAAGACGGCACTATGGGTGGCTTTCGTGAAAAAGTGAAAGAGCTAACGGATGGCCGCGGCGCAGATGTCATTTATGACCCTGTAGGTGGTGATGTTTTTGATGAAAGTATGCGCTGTATAAACTGGGGTGGCCGGATATTGAGCATAGGATTTACCAGTGGTCGTTGGCCTCAAGCGCCAGTAAACCTTATTTTGATTAAGCAAATTTCAGTAATCGGTGTGCGCGCTGGAGAGTATGGGCGGCAGGATCCGGTTAAGGGACGTGAAAATACTGAACGTCTCTATGCTATGGCGGAAGCTGGCGAGATAAACCCCTACATTAGCCACGCCTTACCTTTGGAGCAGGCTGTGCAAGCCATGCGCTTACTTGAACAAAGAGACGTTATAGGTAAAGCGGTTGTTACTATGAACGGCTACAAAATCGATTAGACCGTTCGTTGGTTTGTGCCTATCGACATCTAGTTAAGCCTATAGTAATTTTCGCTTGAGCTTCGAATGGAGCCAGCCTCCGCCAAATTTTTGGCTAGGTTTGGTGAAGACGAAGACTCATAAATAATCTTCAGATCTCTCGATTTAGAGATATAGGTATTACACATTAAGGACTTGATCCGCTAGCGGACAGGTACCCAGGTAGAAAAAATGCAGAATATAGTGCACTGGTGCTATGTATTGTGGCTCCCATTCGGGGGTGAACAATGAAAATCCAATCCTTCCGCCAACGCAAATCAGCCGCTGAAAAAATTTCTATGGTCACTTGTTATGACTATTGGTCTGCGCAAATTCTGGCCGAGTCAAAAGTAGATACTTTACTGGTCGGCGATAGCTTGGCTATGGTTATGCATGGTTATCCCAGTACGGTTCACGCCACGGTCGAAATGATGTCAACGCATATTGCTGCCGTAAAACGCGGTGCTCCGAACAAATTTATTGTTGGAGATATGCCTTTTTTGGCTGCTCGAAAAGACCTTGGTCAAGCTATGGACGCGGTTACTTCACTGATGCAGGCGGGCAGTAACGCGATAAAAATTGAAGGTGCGGGTGGGCAGTTACCCTTGCTCGCGCATATCGTTGAATCTGGTGTGCCAGTCATGGGGCACCTTGGGCTGACTCCACAATCGGTAGAAGGGCTGGGCGGTCATCGTGTTCAGGGGCGTATAGAGTCAGATGCACAACGCATCTTTGATGACGCTTTGGCCCTGCAAGAAGCGGGATGCTTTAGCCTTGTACTCGAATGTATTCCGCAAAATTTGGCCGATCGCATTACTAAGGCTCTAGATATCCCAACGATAGGTATCGGTGCGGGTCCGCATACGGACGGGCAAGTTTTAGTTTTGCAAGATCTTCTTGGTATGCAGCAGGCCTTTAAGCCGAAGTTCTTACGTCATTATATGGACGGCTTCGGCGAGCTTAGTCATGCGCTGAATCATTTTCATGGTGATGTGGTGGAAGGGCGCTTTCCAAATTGTCAGGAAGCATACTAATGCAGTTGATAAGCGATTTGAGTCAGTGGCGGGAGCTTCGATCTAAGCTTAAGGGTAGTGTGGGTTTTGTCCCCACAATGGGTGCGCTGCATGAAGGTCACTTGTCTCTTTTGCGTAAGAGTGTTGCAGAAAACGAGCATACGGTGCTGTCGATTTTCCTCAATGCCACGCAGTTTAATAATAGCGACGACCTAACTAACTACCCCTCTAGTGTTGAAGAAGATTTGGCACTTGCCCGAGCGGTAGGAGTGGATGTGATCTTGTTACCTGATTATGCGCAGGTTTATCCTGATGACTTTCGTTTTCAAATTCACGAAGAAGTGTTCAGTAAAGAGTTGTGTGGTAGCGATCGGCCGGGCCACTTTACCGGCGTGCTCACCGTAGTGTTTAAGCTACTAAATTTAGTGCAGCCGGAAAAAGCCTACTTTGGGGAAAAGGATTACCAGCAATATCTTTTAATAAAAGACATGTGCGCAGCACTCTTTCTGCCTACCGAAATTGTTGGTTGTGATACTCTGCGTGAAACTGACGGTTTAGCCATGTCTTCGCGTAACAGGCACCTTGATCCGTTAGCGCGTAAATTGGCGGGGCGCTTTAATCAGGTCCTTTGTCAGGCTCAGAGTGATCAAGAAGCAACGCAAACGCTAGAAAAATTGGGTTGCAGCGTTGGCTACATTAAAACTCAATATGGCAGGCGTTTCGGTGCTGTGGAAATCGCAACTAAGAATGGCAGCGTGCGTCTGATTGATAATCTTGTTCCTAAAGGCCCCCAAGTCATTTGAGATGAACGCCCTAATTATATTTTCATGGCTTAAAGGAAGTTTTATATGATTCTTGTGCTAGACGTTGGCAATAGCCAAATTTTTTGTGGTGTTTTTGAGGCAGAAAAATTAGTCGTTCAATTTCGTTACGCATCAACTGCGCGCGGTTCTTCAGATGAGATTGGAGTCTTCCTGCGCGGTGCGTTGCGCGAGAATGGAGTTGCCCCAGAAGACATTGAGACAATAGCCATATCGTCTGTGGTGCCTGAGCTTAATTACACTCTTTGGTCATGTTGCCAAAAGTACTTTGACCTTGAACCTATGGTTTTGCGTCCGGGTCTTAAAACCGGATTGAAGATTGATTACAAAGATCCTAAGGAAGTGGGCAGTGATCGTATTGCCGATGCCATGGGCGCGGTAAAAATGTTTCCTGACCGTAACCTCATTGTTATTGATTTTGGTACCGCCACCACGGTTTGTGCAATTTCCAAAGATCGAACGTTTCTAGGCGGAAATATTATTCCCGGTGTGCGTTTGGCAATGGAGGCGCTGGAGGCAAAAACGGCGAAGTTGCCATCGGTTGAAATAAAACCGGCTAAACGGTCGGTGGGTAAAACCACTGTAGAGAGTATTCAGAACGGGTTGTATTGGAGCAACGTTGGTATGGTACGCGAACTGGTGACACGCATCACCGCCGAGGTGTTCGCTGATGATCCACCACTTACTGTGGCAACGGGCGGGTTTGCGCATTTGTTTGATCGTGAAAACTTATTTGATCACGTTGTGTCAGATCTAATTTTGACAGGACTAATTGAGGCGTTGCGACTTAACGGCTACTTAGAGAAGGGTAAATAGTACAGGTCCATCTGTCTGCGCCTCCGAATTTATGCGGAGGCGCATGCTTTCGCCAGACTAGCCTTTTACGTATTGGCTTTGCAGGCGGCGCATGCCTTTAAGCCAGCGGTCGTAGTCAGCGGCTTTGCGCTTCATGTACTCGGCTACTTCTGGGTGCGGCAACACCAAGAATTTTTCTTCGCGCAAAGTTTCTACCACGGCTTCAACTGCACTCTCTGGTTCAATCATGCCGTCTACACCGGCAACACCCGCACCGCGAGCAGTCATAGCTGTGCGTACTGCTTGTGGACACAGCACAGAAACTTTGATGCCTTGGTCGCCATAGGTAATTGATAGCCATTCAGCTAGCGCGACTGCCGCGTGTTTGGTCACTGCGTAAGTTACGGAACCAATCTGGTTGAGTAAGCCTGCAGCTGAAGAAGTGTTAAGGAGATAGCCGCCACCTCTAGCAATCATCAAGGGTACTAAGTGACGTGCTGCCCACACATGGGCCATGGTATTAACTTCCCAAATGGTTTGCCAAACTTCGTCTGGTTCATCAATGTTTTTACCAATGCCGATACCTGCGTTTGAGCAAAATAGATCAATGGGCCCAAATTGCGTTTCCGTACTGTTGATCAGCTCGATAATTTCACTCTCGTTACGCACGTCGACAGCCATAGAGTGTCCACCGAACTCCGCAGCGACGGCTGCTGCGCCCTCGCCATTAAGGTCAGCTACAATGACTTTCTTGGCGCCCTCGCGGGCAAAGCGACGGCACATTTCCCGGCCTATGCCGCTGGCTCCGCCAGTTACTACGATGATTTTGTCCTTCAACTCCATGAAACTTCTCTCCAATAAAAATGCGTTACCTGACCCATGATTCTAATGCTGAGTTTAGCCATATTTGTGGCTAATGATGGGTTTACAAAGGAGTGCAAAGATAGACGTTTTGTAGCGCTGATTCTATAGTGTCACTTCAGCCCGAGAGGCATTACCAACGCAAGGCTTGCCTATATCGTGTCTGTAGCAACCCAAATAGAGAAACCCAAACCGAGTAGGCCTCGCTACGGCTGGGTTATTGTCGCCGTGATGATGTTAGTACAAACCGTTAGCTCCGGTTTGGGTTTCTACAATATGTCTGTGTATATCAATCGTTTGGCCGTACAGCTCAGTGTGCCGCTGGCAGATATCTCATTCGCCGTGAGCCTGTTTTTTGTTGTCGGTGGTGTTGCCGGACTATTTGTCGCTGAGCTACTCAACCGTTTTCATGTGCGAACCCTAATGATTGTAGGCGCTTTGGTCTCAGGTGTTGCTATTGCAGCAGTGGGGTGGGCAACTGAGTTGTGGCAGGTTTACGCGCTGTTTACCGTTTTTGGTATCGGCAATGCAGGTATTTCAATTGTTATTGCAACCACCCTTATCACTCAATGGTTTCCCGGCCCTGAACGGTCAATGGCCCTAGCTATGACATCTACTGGGCTATCTTTAGGCGGGGTAGTTCTTACGCCTTATTCTGCTTATTTAATGAATACTATTGGTATTGCCGAGACAATGCCGATATTGGGTCTGATTCTTGTTGGTATTATTGTGCCATTGTCACTATTTATTCGGCAGGTAGAGAAACCTGCTCAAGTAGTGCAAGGCACCCCAGCTGATCAGCATGTTGAAAGCAATGTTGGCGCAACGCAGTTTGCTCAAGCGGTTAACAGCCGGTTTTTTGTGTTACTTGCAGGCGCATATATTTTGATTATGGCGGCTCAAGTGGGCGGCATTGCACACCTTTATAGTCGGGTCGAAACCTTGGCGGGGTTCACGTACGCGGCTTATGCAGTACAAGCGCTATCGATTTGTAGTATTTCAGGTCGCTTTTTAGGTGGTTGGTTAGTGTCGCGTATTCCTATTCGCCGATTTGCCTTCGCCAACTTGTCAATACAAGCCCTGGGCCTAACTTTTATTGCTATTGCTCCAAATGGTGTCTTGGTCGTGGTGGCTGCTGGTATTTTTGGTCTTAGCGTAGGTAACTTATTGATGACACAACCGCTATGGTTAGCTGAAGTTTATGCCACCAATATTTATGCCAAAGTATTCGCGCGAGCAAACGCAATAAGCGTACTGGGCCTAGCAGTTGGACCCTACTTTATGGGATGGGTATTTGATAATTTTGTTGACGGTCAGTCGTACTTTTGGCCATATATGGCAGCTGTTATCTGCTCAGTGATCGCATTCGCCATTGTCTTTGTCGCAAGTTCTAGCCCAGTTCTAGCAACCAAGGGGATATCTGGAACTGACGAGGTCGGCTGATTTTATTGTGATCTAGGGCGCACCTTAGATCAGCTACTTTGAGGTTATGTTATGAGTCAGCGCTACACCCATATATTAGGTATTGTCCTTAGTTGTTTTCTGTTCGGCCCCGAGGCTATTGCCTTGCCTCTGAGCGTGCCGGCATCGCAATCTACTGACGGGGCCAATGACCAACCTTTGCCCAGCCTTGCCGATATGTTGGAGCGAATCAATCCAGCCGTAGTGAATATTGCCACGCATTCAACGGTTCGTGAGGGCAACCGACTATTACAAGATCCGTTTTTTCGTCGCTTCTTTAATGTCCCTGAGAGCCGTCGGCGTTATCGGCGCACCCAGAGTGCGGGCTCCGGTGTGGTGATTGATGCCGCAAACGGCTATATCGTCACGAATAATCATGTGGTGCAAAATGCTGACGAAATCAGTGTGGGTTTGGCTGATGGTCGAAACCTTAATGCCAAATTGATCGGTCGCGACCCTCAGGTTGATTTAGCACTTCTGCAGGTGGAGGCTGATGGGTTAACTGCTATTGAGTTTGCCGATAGTGGCACTGTTAGAGTGGGGGATTTTGTGGTTGCAATTGGTAACCCCTTTGGACTGAACCAAACTGTAACCAGTGGAATTGTTAGTGCCTTAGGTCGTAGTGGCCTAGGTATTGAAGGCTTTGAAGACTTTATTCAAACTGATGCGCCAATTAACCCAGGCAACTCTGGTGGCGCCTTGGTGGATTTGCGCGGCGACCTAGTGGGTATCAATACGGCTATCTTTGCGCCTACTGGCGGTAACGTTGGTATTGGCTTTGCTATTCCAGCGAACATGGTCAATGCAGTATTGACCCAACTAATTTCTAAAGGTGAAGTAAATAGGGGCTTTGTTGGTGCCATAGTTCAGCCGCTGAATAGAGAGTTGGCTAGTGCTTTTGGAGTGCTCTCGCCGGAAGGTCGACCCAAGGGAGTAGTTGTAGTAGATGTGGAGCTGGCAAGTTCTGCTGAGAAGGCTGGTCTAGAACCAGGGGATGTTATTCTTTCCATGAATGGTAAGCAGATAGCTACCGTTGCGGATTTCGCGGGTCAGGCAGCCATTATGTTTATCGGCGATGAGGTTGAGGTTGACTTCATTCGCCAAGGCGAACGGAAAACGACCAACCTCGAAGTGCTGGCAGATGATCAAGAACAAGTAAATGGTCAGCGTTTGACGCCGCGCTTGCGTGGAGTTGTTTTACAGAATTTTCATAATGCCGGCGATCAAGCTAAAGGTGCAGGAGCACTGGTTATAAAGGTTGATAAAAATAGCCCGGCTTATACATTTGGTTTGCGTGAGGGGGACATAATAGTTGCTGCAAATCAGCGCCCTACAGGAAACATTTCTCAGTTAAGAGACGCTGTGCGCGCAGAGAAACGTTTATTGTTGCTGCGGGTTTATCGAAACGGGCAATTTGGTGATGTGATAATGCGTTAGAGCGCGGCGTCGAATGACAGGTAAGGTTTTGATACGCCCGAGTATTTTGCCGGCCACCCCAACAACTACTAAATGAAAAACGAATAGAAAGAAAAAAGCCGGCATGGCAGCCGGCTTTCATTGGGTACAAGAAAGAGCAGAGGAAAGAGTAGAAGAAAAGCTAGTCGAACATAATGACGCTACGCGCCACTTCGCCGGTTTCTAGGGCAGCAAGACCCTCGTTAACATCTTCTAGCTTAATTCTGCGTGAGATCAGTTCGTCCAGATGCAGACGACCTTGTAGATATAAATCTACGAATCGAGGCATATCTACGCGGAAGCGATTTGATCCCATGTTAGAACCTTGCATTTTTCTTTCCATCAAAAATTCTGGACCGTGCAGTTCAACCATAGTACCAACTGGAATCATACCAATGATGGTGGCTGTGCCGCCCATGCCTAGCATTTTAAATGACTGCTGGGCCGTGGCCGCTAAACCGATAGCTTCGAAAGAATAGTGAACACCACCTTTAGTCATCTCTCGTACAGCTTGAACTGGGTCTACTTCGCCAGCGTTTACAACATCTGTAGCGCCGAACTTACGTGCCAGCTCAAGCTTACTAGGCACCATATCAATGGCGATGATACGTGCTGCGCCAGCCAACGCTGCACCATTGATCGCAGACAGACCAACGCCGCCACAGCCAATTACAGCGACGGTGCTACCGGGCTCAACTTTGGCGGTATGAATAACTGCGCCAACGCCAGTGGTCACGCCGCAACCGATTAGCGCGGCAATATCCATGGGCATATCTTTGCGAATTTTTGCCACGGTATGTTCGTGTACTAGCATGTACTCAGCGAACGAGGACAAATTCAGGAACTGGGAAATTTTTTCATCATTCTTTGCGAGTCGGCTGGGAGCTTCTTCGTCTCTTTGTAGTTCAGGCTCTGAACATAAAGACATACGTCCAGTCAGGCAGGGTTCACAATGTCCGCAAAATGCAGAGAGACAGGTAATAACATGATCCCCGGGCTTTACGTACGTAACATCGCTACCAACGGCCTCTACAACCCCTGCTGATTCGTGACCGAGAATGGCCGGCAATTGATATGGATATGAGCCATTTTGAAAGTGTAGGTCCGAGTGACAAACACCAGCAGATACAGTTCTTATAAGGACCTCTCGTGGAGCCGGATTGCCGTACTGAACGTCTTCGATTTCCAAAGGTTTATTTATTTCTCTAAGTACCGCTGCCTTCATGATTGCTCCCCACTAATTGTTCTAATGTCCGGTCATGGTGCCAAAGCATCCGTTGGATTGCTATACCTTGACGTTAAGTGGCTGCGGGTCGGGTGGGGCCATTAAGGTAATTTAGCGCAACGATTCAGGTTAATGAGGTGGTAGAATGGCATCCGGAGTTTTGCCAAGTAATAGAAGAACGGTTTAGGGTGTTTTAATGGTTTTGATCGGTCTGGGTTCAAATCAGGGTGAATCAACTGAAATAGTTGTAGCGGCTATTGAAGCGCTGCAAGAGTTTGCCAAGCCGTCGACCCTGAGAAGCTCCAGATTGTTGCGCACCTCGCCGGTGAACTGCCCACCTGAGTCCGGTGATTTTATCAATTGCGCCGTGGTGTTCGAGCCAAAAGTTAGCTTAACGCCCGAGGCGCTACTGCGCGGGCTAAAAGATATTGAATATGAGTTTGGTCGGCGTGAGAAGTACACCCGCAACGCGCCTAGGGAGCTAGATTTAGATCTGTTGCTATTTCACGAAGAGACTCGAAATAGCTTAGAATTTACTTTGCCCCACCCTCGGGCTATTGATCGATTATTTGTACTACAGCCGTCGTCTGAGCTTATTCCACATATCCAGTGGCCTGGCACTGGGCAAACTATTCAGCAATTATTGGAACAACTGGAAACCGATGAAAAGGTCCATATTTTGGAAGAAATTCCTCCTTATTATAGCGCTTAACACTGGAGCCATTGGCCCCTTCGCGTTGGCCTACGAGGGCGATATTCATCAGCAATTGACGTTTATTGCGGCGAAGCAAATGAGTCGCTGTGAATCTCTACCTGACCTTGAGTCCCAAGTGCGACTAACCGCCTTGGATACCCGTTATATTGTCAAAGCCAATGTTGCTCAAGCAGGCAGTAACGTTTTTGTGCGTATGTTCCGGTGGAATTATTACAACCCAATGGGGGATGAGGTAAAACCGGTACTGGGTATGATAGATACTCGATTTGATAATCATCTGAGCTCATTGCTTGGCGAGTTATCTGACCGTAATACTCGTCAACAGAGATTGCGTACATTCGGCCGAGTTCTCAGTTATGTACAAGATGTGACTTCTCCTTCCAAGGTCGTCCCCGTTTTTACTGGCCGCTGGTGGCGTTTTTCTTTTTCTGACCGCTTCGACAAATTTCCAGTGGATGTGTCGCGTCTGCGCGATGCGTTAGGTGATTATTGTGCAGACTTAGAACCGCACTATTTGTTGGAGAAATCTAACATTACTACAGCTATGAACACCTTGGTGCGACGCACGGCCGAGATAACTCTAGGTCAGGTTAAAAGGACCATAGACGGCTTTCCTACAACATGGGCATCTTATTGGCAGCCAGCGACTGATGAAGAAGAGTTTGGTACATATGGCGCTGCGGGAAATAACTTCGGAATGCGTGCAGAATTTGCCTGTGGTGATGGAGAGCAATGTTTGTTACTAAGGGGCGATCCGCTGTATCAAGATTTTGCTCATGTCCAGCACTTGGTTGCAGTGCGTGCCACCATTCAGGCAATGCTGTTGATGCAATACCAAGAGCAACAACGAATAGAACAATAATACGGATTGGTTGATTGGGTCCGCTGATATAGGGCTAAGGGTCAATTCTTAAACACTAAAAAAAAGAGCTAACAAATTGGCGGATAAAACTCACGGTCCCGACTCGTCCGACTCCCAAGGAGGCACGCCTCCTAATCCAGGGCTTACGCCTCTCCATCTGGGGCTTACGCCCTGGAACTTCCATGATATGTCGGCGGCGAGTTTGTGTGACCAAGCGCAGTTTGCTGAGGCCCTTGGCTACCAGTCGATCTGGGTGCCTGAGAATCACTTTGGCCCTCACGCTATACCAGACCCTTTGATGCTCCTTGCGAGTATGGCTGGTGCTACACAAAAGATTCGTTTAGGTACTACGTCATACCTGCTGACTCTGCGTAATCCATTACAAGCGGCTGAACAGGTTGCAGTACTCGATCGACTCTGCGGCGGTCGATTGATGCTTGGAGTGGGTCGTGGCTACGCGCCAGAAATGCTGCGCGCACATCACGTGCCGGTAGCGCAAAAGCGCAAAATTTTTGCTTGGACATTAGAGCTAATGCAGCGCGCTTGGCGGGGTGAGCCCATTACCTTAGATGATAATCCTGAAAATGCCGTAGAAGTGCATCCGCTGCCGGTGCAACAACCGTTCCCGCCCATTTGGGTGGCGGCCTTTGGCCCTAAGGCGCTGGCGCAGGCAGGTAGGCTGGGGCTGCCTTATTTGTCCTCGCCTATGGAAAGTCTGAAGACTTTAGAAGCTAACTACAGCCAACATGTAGCATCTGCGGCAGAAGAAGGTGTGGCGAAACCTAGTGAAGTGCCTCTCATGCGCACAGTATTTGTCAGTAAAGACGCTAAGCAAATTGCAAAATTGCGTCAGCTCATGATCTCGCAAGGCGAAAATAGTCGCTTAGCCGAGGGAGAGTCTTTGGATGATTGGACAATTATTGGCGAGCCGAACTATGTCCGCGATCGCGTCAGTGAATATAGAGAGCGCCTAGGTATGAGCCATATGATTGCCACACGCATACGAGTCTCTGGGCTGGAAGAGGCCGAGTTGCGAGGTAGCGTGGCATTACTGGCGGAAACACTGAATAGTCTGTAGTAACATCGCTGGCTTGAATTATTTTGTTGTGGGAGAGGAAATATGACTTTTAGGATACTTTGGCCTGCTATGCGCTGGCCTGATGGACGTTCTATCGAAGAATCTAGTGTCGGGGAACATAGTGCTGAGTTTTGTGAGCGTTATACCGATGTTACTGATGAGCAATGGGCCAACTGCGACGCAGTAGTCAGCGTTAATGATATCCCCGCAGAGTATCGGTCTAAGATGACCAAGTGCAGAATTTTTGCCACACCCAAGGTCGGGTTCGACAACATTGACAGTAAGGTTTGGGCAGAAATGGGCATTCCCGTATGTAATGTCCCCGACTACGGTACTCAGGAAGTGGCTGATCATGCTATGGCACTGATGTTGTCGTTAATGAAAGGCATAACATTCCACACACGAGAATTGAAACAAGACCCTAAAGGACTTTGGCGTCCCGCGTTGAACCCCTTTGGTAAGCGGCTATCAGCCTGTGTATTTGGTGTGGTGGGTTTAGGGCGAATTGGTACCGCTGCTGCGCTCCGTGCTAAAGCATTTGGTATGGACGTTGTTATGTATGACCCCAATCGAGAAAACGGTGCGGAGTTGTCTATTGGTATACGTCGCGTGCACACGCTGGAAGAGTTGTTCTCGCAGTCCGATGTTGTCAGCCTCCATGCACCCCTCTCTGCAAGTACCGAAAAGCTGATCAACCTAGATGTGTTATCTCACTCTAAGCCCGGTTTGATTCTAATCAATACAGCGCGTGGACCCATCATTGACCTAGACGGTCTTTATGAAGCTATGAAGACAGATAAGATTCAGGCTTGCGGATTGGATGTGCTACCCGAGGAGCCAGCAAACCCAGATCACCCGCTTATTAAAGCCTGGGCAGCTGACGAAGAGTGGATTGATCACCGATTGTTGATCACACCACACTCTGCGTTCTTCACACCAGAGAGCGTTTATGACATGCGTTATAAGGGCGGCGAACTGATTGTGAAGTACTTGAGTGGCGGACGCCTAGACAACTGCGTAAATCAAGAGTGGTTAGTTAACCCTCGCTAGGTTGGTAGAAGAGTCAAAGAGCAAATTATAAAACTAGGCTAGGCAATGACTGATATCTCCAATGCACCAATAGATTTTCAAAGACGCAGGCAGCGTGTTTTTCTAATTCTGTCCGGTGTCTTTCTAGGTTCGTTGGCGTTGCTCAACGTTTTGGGTATCAGCCGCTTTTTGGATTTGTCCTTTAATGTCTTTGGTTTGGAAATTCCCATGTTTGTTGCGGTGGGCGTATTGCCGTACCCAATAACTTTTTTATGTACTGATCTAATTAGTGAGCTATACGGTGAAAAGAAAGCCCAAGATATGGTCTGGGTGGGATTGCTGCTGAATGTTTGGGTGGTCTTTTTGCTTTGGCTTGGTGGTATTTTGCCAGGCAGTGGTATGGATCCAGTCACCGGTCAGGTGCTGGTGGACGAGGCGGGGCGGGAGCCGGTCTTTTTTGAAGTGCGTCAACTAGCATTTGGCGCTGTCGCAGCGTCTATGCTTGCCTATTTGGCGGCGCAGTTTTGTGATGTGAAACTGTTTCACTTTTGGAAGCGTATAACCAACGGTAAGCATCTTTGGTTAAGAAATAATGCCTCTACAATGGTCAGCCAAATAGTTGATACAACTGCAGTAATATTAGTCACCCACTTCTATGCTAAAGCCCTACCGATTGATGCAAGCCTGCCATTGTGGCCCCAGCTGATGGTTTACATAGCGTCAGGTTATGTCTTTAAGTTGATGGTCGCCGCACTGGATACAGGACCATTATATTTGGCAGTAGCCTATTTGCGCCCTTATCTTGGTCTACAGCCAGATGAGGAAGCTACCGACACTTAGACTGCCCAAAGGATTTAACACAATGCTCATCGGTTTCTATTACCGTTCAACTTGACCCAAATTGGCATTGATTGTTGCGCCGTTGATTACTGGGCTTTGTGCGGCAAACAACAAAGTTTGGGCAATTTCTTCAGGTTGAATCAGTCGCTCAAAAGCACTCATTGCTGCGATTTGTGGCATCACATCTGCGGGTACATGCTCGCGCAGCATTTCTGTATCAGTGAATCCAGGGTTGATGCACGCAGTATGGATACCTGTGCCGGCTAGATCTTGGCAGGTGGAGCGCATCATACCTATGCTTGCGTGTTTGCTGGTCACATAGCTGAAACTGTTGGGTACTGCTTTTTCCCCTAAGGTGGAGCCTACATAGAGAATGCTAGAACCAGGTGCCATGAGCGGGATCAATAGTTGATTAAGACTATTGGGCGCTACTAAGTTGATTTCTAAAATTCGTCGAAAATCTTCCGAGTCTGTTGCACTAACACTGTCGTTGGCCAGTAGCGCCGCATTGTGAATTAGTACTGTTTCTCCGCGCTCACCTAGTAACTCTTTGAGCTGAGCGGCGATGTCTTGGCTGAAGTTTGGCTGTGAAAGGTCGCAAGCAATGCTGGTGACACCAGATTCTGGGCAAGGCCTGCGAGACAAATTGATAACATTATACCCCGCCGCGTTAAACGCAGCTGCTGTGGCCTGACCGATGCCGGAGCTTGCGCCTGTAATGACTAAATTTTTCATAGGGTTTCCATGGGTTAAATCTAAACTTGCTCGTACGTAGTAGGAGCGTTAAATGCTTGCTACTTATCGGCACTCCACTTGGCGCTGGCCCATTGGCCTTCTCCCGAGGCGCAGCGTAATAGCATGTGGTCTATTGCTAAGGCCTGAATATCTTCCCGCTCCAGTAATTTTTCGAGAAGGTACTGGGCTAACTCTTCTACAGTAATATTGCGAATTGGTAGCAGTGTTAAGTCTCTTTGCAGGAATGGAATGCGCTCGCCATTAAAGATAATAAAGGTGTAGTCGTCTTGTTCCTCTATTTGCAAATAAGGAGAGCGCGTTGGCATAAGTACTTGCTCATCCAAATCATCGCACAGTTGTTTCACAGCTTTTTTCAGGATGTTGTAGTCGAAGGTCAAACCATCGTCGTGCATAGGCGCGTCGGCATCTAGGGTCACTTGAAAATTGTGCCCGTGTAGATTCTCCCGCTCCGTGGCGCTGAATAAGGTGAAGTGCGCTGCGGCAAAGTGTAAATATTCTTTACTGATTTCTATTGTGGTGTTTTGCATAGCTCAAGATTAACACTGGTTGGAGGATTTCGCTTTCGGAGTATCAAAGTGACATTTTGTGTGTCTGAGTTATGTGAAGGTAGTTATCGGTAGGTTGGCTTGGATCGCCGGTGATAGATTTAGTGCCGATTAAGGGTAGTATTCCTTGCAGAGAAAATTGGGAGAGAGAGTATGCGTTTTGATTTAACGCACGAGCAATTAGCATTCAAGGCAGAAGTCGAAGAATTCTTACGTGAGAACTTGCCCAAGGCGGTAGCAGATAAAGTACGCTTTGGGGCCGGTGTGTCCAAGCAAGAGTTGGGTGGCTGGACCAAGGTGCTGAACAGCCGAGGTTGGGCGGCACCCCATTGGCCGGAAGAACATGGTGGTACAGGTTGGAACTTGGTGCAGCGGCATATTTTTGATGTGGCTTGTCGAGCACATCATGCGCCACCACTATCGGGTTTTGGCTTTAATATGGTGGGCCCTGCCATCATCAAGTACGGTAATGCTGAACAAAAAGCCGACTGGTTACCAAAGATCCGTAATGCTGATTTATGGTTCTGCCAAGGCTACTCGGAGCCACAGGCCGGTTCTGATTTGGCCAGTGTGCGTACTCGCGCTGATAAAGACGGCGATGACTATTTGGTTACCGGATCCAAAATATGGACCTCCGGGGCTGAGATGGCCGACTGGATTTTTTGTTTAGTGCGCACTAATCATGAAGTACAGCAACAAAAGGGTATTAGCTTTGTACTCTTTGATCTCGCATCTCAAGGCGTTAGCGTTGAGCCCCTTTATGCATTCAATGGCAAACGCCTGTGGAATCAGGTGTTTTTTGATAGCGTGCGGGTACCTATAAGCCAGCGTCTGGGCGATGAAGATCGTGGCTGGACTGTGGCAAAAAGTTTGCTCGGTGATGAGCGAATAATGGTGTCTAGAGTGGCTGAAAATAAACGCATTCTCGGTAATGTGCGCGACGTAATGGCGGCTCAAGTCGAGCGCGGCATAGACCTACCGGAAGATACACGCGACGAAATTAGTGCATTAGATATTCGTCTTCAGGCATTGGAGGTAACCAGCCTGCGCATACTTACTGAAGCTGATGCCGGCATCGAAATCGGCGCAGAGCCGAGTATGCTAAAACTAAAGGGCAGTGAATTGGTCCAAGCTCAGGATGAACTGCTGTTTCGGATGGTAGATTACTTAGCGTTAGCAAAAGATTCCAGCCACGTAGAAGGTGAACCTATTGCACCCGAATGGGCTGAATTTGTCGCATCAGGTCGTTACCACCATCGCGGCTACACCATTGCCGGTGGATCGTCTGAAATTCAGCACAACATTATTGCTAAGCAGGTGCTGGGTCTTTAGTGTCATAAAAAAGGGGCTGGCAACCCCTTTACTACCACTGTCCTGTCCACGCTACTAGGATAGCAACGACTTAAGATCAGTTTCTGGATCAGCTAGCTGGGCTGGGTCGGCGGGCTTGCCTACCAATTGCTTGCACAGCATAAACTCTTTCGGGCTGTTGACCGCGTCTGCGGCAACGACTTTGCCGTCTTTTAGATAGAATATTGCGAACTGGTGATTTTCCATATCACCGCGTAGTACTTGGCTGTCGCCGTCTGCTGAGAATCCCACCATCTGTAGTTTCAGTTCGTACTGATCTGACCAAAACCAAGGAATAGCCGCATAGACTTTGTCGTCGCCTAACATATTCGCTGTGCTTACCCGTGCTTGATCCATTGCATTAGGTACTGATTCTAAACGCAGGCGCTTATTCATCAGCGGGTTTGGGTGATTTGTACAGTCGCCAGCGGCATAGATGTCGGGGTCCGATGTACAACAGTGATCGTCTACTACAATGCCATTGTCGCAATGAATGCCGGCTTCTTCGGCGATCTCAATATTTGGGATAATACCAATGCCTACAATTACAATGTCAGCTGCAAAACTTTCATCGCCGCAGAGTACATTTTCCACTTTGCCATTGCCTGAGAAGCCAGTTACGCCAGTTTGCGTGTGTATGTGAACGCCGCGATCACTGTGGAGTTTATGGTAGTAGGCTGACATTTCAGGCGTGGTGACGCGCTGTAAGATACGCTCCTCCATTTCTAAAACGTGGACATTCATGCCCAACTCTATGCCAACGGCAGCTACTTCCAAACCAATATAGCCGCCACCTACAATGACTAGGTTGGCACCGGGCTTAACGTCTGCACGTATGCCATCTACGTCATCCATGGTGCGCAGGTAATGAATACCAGATAAGTCGCTGCCCTCAATGCTCAGCTTGCGCGGGCGCGAGCCGGTGCTTATGAGTAACTTTTCGTAAGCAATGGTTTCGCCGTTGTCTAAGTTAATAGTCTTAGTGCCGGGATCAATTTGGGTTGCCCGAGTATCCAGCATGAGCTGTATATCTTTGTCGGCATAGAATTTTTCTGCCCGTAGGTAAACTTTGTCCGCTACTTGGGTCCCCGCTAGATATTGCTTTGAAAGAGGTGGCCTTTGATAAGGCACATGAGCCTCATCACCGATAATGGTAATGGAGCCCTCAAATTTGGCTTGGCGAAGACTTGCTGCGGCTTGGCCGGCTGCGTGTCCTGCGCCGATGATGACAATACCCGTCATGGAAGTTCCTTGGTGCTTACAAAGTGGGTAGTTTAACCTGTCGTGTAGAGAATACGCACATTAGATTTGTAGGAGAGAGGAATGTCTAAATTTCGCAGTTTGACCGAAGCGGTAAAGCTAGCACGAGAAAATTTGAGTCAAGGCGATTGGGATTATTTGGTCGGCGCGGCAGATACCGAGACCAGCCTTAGGCGTAATCGTGGTGCGGTGGAATCTTGGGCGTTTCGTCCGCGAATTTTGAACGATGTTAGCGATGTGCAAATCTCCACTGAGCTGCTGGGCAGCGCTATGCGTATACCAGTTATTTTGCCGCCTATTGGTTCGGTTCAGGCTTTCTTTCCTGGCGGCGGCACCGCAGTCGCTCAGGCCGCCGAAGAATTCGGCATTCTGCAAATTTTGAGTTCTGCTTGCGCACCTGACTTTGAAACTGTGGCTCGAGAAGTGCCAGGTAAGCGTATTTATCAGCTTTATCTTACCGGTGATGAAGGCTGGATGGACGAGCAAATTCAGCGCGCCATTGCTGCAGGCTATACAGGCTTTTGCTTAACCGCAGACACGCAAGTGTATTCTCGACGCGAACGCGACATCTTAAAGCAATACACGCCCATGTCTGGTCGTTCAGCCAGTCCCACCGGCGACTTTAATTATCAAGCCAGTATGTCTTGGGACACGGTGGCACACATTAAGGAGAAGTTCGATATTCCCCTTGTGGTGAAAGGAGTAGTGGTCGCAGAGGATGCCAAACTGTGTATTGAAGCCGGAGTAGACGTGGTCTACGTATCTAATCATGGTGGTCGTCAGTTGGACCACTCGCGGGCGTGTATCGATTCTTTACCTGAAGTTGTTGAAGCCGTTGCCGGGCGAGTGCCGGTCATCGTAGATGGTGGGTTTATGCGCGGGGCCGATGTTGTTAAAGGACTGTGTCTTGGAGCGGATATTGTAGGCATGGGTCGTTTTGAGGGTCTGTGTATGGCCGCAGGGGGCAAAGATGCATTAGTACGTGGGCTGACCATATTAGAGCAGGAAATTCGTATCACCATGGCTTTAGCCGGAGCTGCAACATTGGCTGACTTAAGCCCTAGCCTGTTAGAACGCCTAGAACCTGTTGGTACCCCCAGTGTTTTAAGCTCCTTTCCTTTGTTGTCGGAGATTTAGCGGAGCTTTGATCGATCTGAGGGCTAACTATCGGAAGGCAATGGCATAGGGAATGGAGTCACCGTGCCACCTTTTGTGTCGGTAATTTTCGCAACGCCTTCTTTTTCTACTTCGTCTATTCGCACAATGGCATGCATTGGAATGAAGGATCTTTGCACGCCTTCGAACTCGCTGCGTAATTTATCTTCACTAGGATCAATTAAAAGGGAAGAGCGGTTGCCGAACGAATAGTCCTCCACCTCAACAAAACCATACAGGTCGCTTTGATAGATGTTGCGTGCGTATACCTCATAAACTTGTCCCTGGTTTTGGAACAATATTTTGAAGATACTTTCTTGCTTATCTTTACCAGCCATTATTTACCTTCTATTGCTTTGCATCATTAAGATATAGGGCGATTTTTGAGGAACACGTTATGCAGGGATAGTTGGGGATAACGGCTTTGTTTTCAAGGGGTCATTCATTGTTTGCTCAGGCCGGTCTCGCATTGCCAGTGCAGTTGTAAATAAACTTTTCCGTGGTTGCAAAGAACGCGCAATTTTTTCCTGTCTGTCATTAGGTTACTGGACAGGATGGCGTATAATAACCCTCCTTTTTTACATCAAAGTCACTATGGCCAAGAAGCTTTTCGTTAAAACCCACGGTTGCCAAATGAACGAGTATGACTCGGCGCGGATGTATGATGTGCTGCGTGATCAGCAGGGATATGAGATAGCGGCCACGGAAGAAGAAGCGGATGTATTGCTGCTGAACACTTGCTCCATTCGCGAGAAGGCCCAAGAAAAGGTTTTTCATCAATTGGGTCGTTGGCAGAAACTAAAAAATGCCAATCCTGATCTAGTCATTGGTGTTGGCGGCTGTGTAGCGAGTCAAGAAGGCGATGCCATTATGAAGCGCGCGCCGGTGGTAGATATGGTATTTGGCCCGCAAACCATTCATCGCCTGCCAGATATGCTGACCTCAAAGAAGGAACAATTGCTGCCGGTTGTGGACATTACTTTTCCCGAGGTGGAAAAATTCGACCGTCTACCAGAGCCCAGTGTCGACGGCCCCGCAGCTTTTCTTTCTATCATGGAAGGCTGTAGTAAGTACTGTAGTTTTTGCGTAGTGCCCTATACCCGTGGCGAAGAAGTCAGCCGTTCGGTGTCCTCGGTGCTGCAGGAAGTTGAGAGTTTGACCAAGCAAGGTGTGAAGGAAATTCACTTGCTAGGACAAAATGTGAATTCCTATTTAGGCGAGATCGACGGCGATACCGCTGACCTTGCCGAGCTGATTTATTATGTCGCCGCTGTTCCTGGTGTGGAGCGAATTCGGTTTACCACATCGCATCCAATGGATTTTTCCGACAACTTAATTCAAGCCTATAAGGATATTCCGGCTTTGGTCGATCATCTGCACTTGCCTGTGCAGTCAGGGTCCGACAGTATTTTGGCCGCGATGAAGCGTGGCCACACTGCTGCCGACTACCACGAACGTATTGCACGCCTGCGTGAGGTGCGACCAGATATTAGTTTGTCATCGGATTTCATTATTGGTTTTCCCGGCGAGAGTGATGAAGATTTCGCAGATACCATGAATCTAATTGAAGAAATTGGTTTCGATTTTTCCTTTAGTTTTATCTACAGTGCCCGTCCTGGTACGCCAGCCGCAGCCTTGCAAGATGACACTTCTGAGGATGTGAAAAAGCAGCGTTTGAAAGTGCTACAAAACCGTTTGCGAGAACAAGCGGAAGCAATTTCTCATGCCATGGTGGGCAGTGCGCAGGAAGTATTGGTGACCGGTCCCGCAAAGAAGGGTGCAGACCAAGGTGCGCTTGCGGCGCGTACAGAAAATAATCGCGTGGTGAATTTTATTGGGCCTTCGAGTCTGATTGGAGAATTTACCACCGTTACCATCACCCAAGCGTTCCCCAATTCACTGCGTGGTGAATTGGTCGAATAATTGGCTAAGTTTGCAGTAAAAAATATGCCCGTACTTTGGGTCGCAAATACTGCTAACCTTCATTTACTGCTTTATTTACATTTGGTGAGATTTGGAAGAAAACACAGATAACCAAGGCACTGAAGCTCGTGTGGTGCCCTTTACCCGCCTAATCGCCTTAGAACCTAGTAATGCTCGGCGTCTTGCCAGTCTCATTGGTCCTGTGGATCAAAACCTAAAACACCTCGAGCGTCGGCTCGGCGTGCATATTCGTACCCGTGGCAATGAGTTTCAACTCAGCGGACCGCAGGCGCGAGTGCAAGTGGCAGAAGCACTACTGCATCAGTTATATCGAGAAACTGCAGATCGAGAATCAATAGAACCAGATTTTGTACACCTCTTTCTTCAAGAGGCAGGATTGGATGCACTTATGGCTGAACAAGAGAAACCTCAGGGACCTACCGTTGTAATGGATGTAGATGCGCAACAAGCGGATGCGAATGGGAGGGGTGAAAAAAGTGCTGCAGAGAATTTTGATCAGCTGGTTATCCGCACGCCAAAGAAATCGATCAAGCCTCGTGGTGGTAATCAGCTCAAGTACTGTAACGCTGTGCGTCGTCACGATATAAATTTTGGTATTGGGCCGGCGGGTACGGGTAAGACATACCTGGCTGTTGCGTTGGCTGTGGAAGCGTTGGAGTCCCAGCAGGTGGCGCGGATACTGTTAGTTAGACCTGCCGTTGAAGCGGGTGAAAAATTAGGTTTCTTGCCTGGAGATTTAGCGCAAAAAATTGATCCCTATTTACGCCCACTCTACGACGCGCTTTACGAAATGCTCGGCGTGGAGCGAGTCAACAAGTACATTGAACGTAATATTATCGAGGTTGCGCCACTGGCCTATATGCGTGGCCGCACGCTGAATAATGCGTTTATTATTCTAGATGAATCGCAAAATACTACCGTTGCGCAAATGAAGATGTTTCTTACCCGTATTGGCTTTGGTTCTACGGCAGTTGTCACAGGCGATATTACCCAGATAGATTTACCACGGGGCGAAAGCTCTGGCCTGATTCATGTGCGTGACGTACTCCGTAATATTGAGGGTATCAAGTTCACTCAATTCGAATCCAAAGATGTCGTACGTCATCCATTAGTGCAAAAAATTGTTGATGCATACGAGCTGTTCCAAAATTCTCCGCGCTCTGCTGACGGTGAATCTAGGGATCAGCGGCGCTAGCTAGCATTAGTTACACAGGTATTTTGTACTTCAGTCAAATATGAACTGGGGCCGGGATGCCACCAAGCATAACCATCAAGCATCACCTCAGAGCAGAAAAAGGTACGGCACAGTTGCATCATGAATATTGAGCTGCAAATTGCAGACGACTTACAAAGCCATATTGATCAAGATTTTACGGCTCTTCTTGAACGTGCCGCTGGCGCAGATGTAACTCGAGCTATGCAAGCCATGATCGATACATGGTTGCGCTTGATACACAGTCACATTGATGAGCCTCGGTTAGATCAGCCGTTATGCATTCGTTTATGCGATTCGGCTGAATCTCAAAACCTTAATCACACCTATCGCGGTAAAGATAAGCCCACTAATGTTTTGAGTTTCCCAGTTCACTTAAACGACCAAATAGAGGGCGCTTTTGCGGACCAATTTGCTGTCGCCGATTTGCCTTTGGGCGACCTAGCAGTATGTTGGCCGGTCTTGCTTGAAGAGGCCGCTGATCAAGGCAAACAACCACTGCATCATCTTGCTCACTTGCTGGTTCATGGAGTACTGCACTTGCTCGGTCACGACCATGAAATTGATGCCAAGGCGCAGATTATGGAGGCTCTGGAAGTCGCCATACTTGCTGATCTGGGTATAGACAACCCGTACACCTGAAAGCCAAAACGACAATCTTCGTAATCGGCTCTTGCAATTGTTCTAAGCCTTACTTATATAGGAAGGCCTAATGTTGGTAAAACATACTTTATGAGTGATATATCTGAGTACCCTGACGACTCAGTTGAAAAAAAGCCCCCTCGCCGTGGCGTACGTGGATGGCTATCGGACCTATTTTCCGAAGCTCCTGACGACGTTGCTGGTCTTCTTGAAGTTCTCCAGGACGCTGCTCAAAGACAGCTGATCGACGTTGATGCTCTGAATATCATCGTTGGTGCTTTGCATGTGGCGGATATGCATGCTCGGGATATTATGATTCCGCGTTCTGCATTGATTGTGGTGCACGAAGACCAGCAGCCAGCTGAGTTGCTACCCTTGGTTATCGAATCTCGGCACTCGCGCTTTCCGGTGGTGGGAGACGATGTTGATGATATTAAAGGCATATTACATGCTAAGGACCTGCTTTCACTGGCCTTAGAGGAAGAGGGCCAGCGTTTCGATATTAAGGACTTTATTCGTCCGGCAGCGGTTATCCCTGAGAGTAAACGCCTCAACGTACTCCTTCAGGAATTTCGCGCTAACCGCAATCATATGGCTTTGGTTGTAGATGAGTACGGGCAAATTTCTGGCGCTGTTACCATCGAAGATGTCTTAGAACAAATTGTTGGCGAAATTGAAGATGAACATGATGTTGATGACGATAGTTTCGTCAAGCAACTTGAGCCTTCGTCTTTTCATGTCAAAGCCAATACGACAATAGAAGATTTCAACGAGTATTTTGCACTTACCCTCAGCGATGATGAATTCGACACCATCGGCGGTATTGTGTTGCAGGCCTTTGGGCACTTGCCAGAGCTAGGTGAGTCCATAGAAGTGGCAGGTCTGCGCTTTGAAGTGCTGAATGCCGATTCAAGGCGCTTGCGGCTATTGCGTGTAGATACTCCAAACCCGATCGAACATAGCGAGCTTGCGTGACCACTAAATCGGCGCTTTTTTTTGCGCTGATTGTTGGCGCAATTTATCCTCTTGGCTTCGCGCCATTCGACTATTTTAGCCTGACGTTACTCTCATCTTTAGGTCTGTTTTTACTCTTAGCGAGAAACCCTGGGCTTGCTCCCTGGACGGCATTGGCATTCGGTGTTGGTAAGTACTTGGTTGGTATTTCCTGGGTCTACGTCAGTATTAACCAATATGGCAATGCCGGACCCTTACTAGCAGGGTTTTTGGTACTGCTCTTTGTTGCGGTAATGGCCCTGTTTTGCCTGCCTATTGGTCTTGGCTATCGCCGTTTTCATAGCAGTCATCACTACGCCAATGCATTAGTTTTTATCGCGCTTTGGCTGCTCATGGAGTGGGCGTTGACCTGGCTTTTCACTGGATTTCCTTGGTTATTTCTCGGATATGCTGCGATCGATAGCTCCTTGGCAAGCTTCGCTCCTGTAGTTGGCGTTCTAGGTACATCTACTATTGGCTTAGTTAGTGTGGTGGGTTTTGGGTTGGCGGTTACGCTTTATTTGGAGGGGAAGCGAGGGAAGTTGCAGCTACCTGCAATACTGATTTGCCTTCTGCCATGGATTCTAGGTGGGCTGCTTGGCAATGTCTCTTGGGTTCAGCCCCAAGGCACTTATTCGGTGGCACTTGTGCAAGGTAACTTAGACCAAAGCATTAAGTGGGATGAAGATGAGCAGGCCGCGAATGTGGCAAAACACATTCAGCTGAGTGCCCAGCATTGGGATGCAGACCTTATCGTCTGGCCTGAATTTGCGGTCACACTTTATGGCGCCTCGGCCCAACAAGCGGTGGATTTTTTACATGACCAAGGCCAATCTACCCAAACAAATGTAATTACCGGTATTCCAACCCTCGAGCGATTGCCCCAGCAGAAAACGGGGCGCAGCTATAATATTTACAATACGGCTAAGGGTTATGGTTTGGCCAGTGGTGGGTTTGCTAAACACCACTTAGTGCCGTTTGGTGAGTTTGTTCCTCTAGAAGATTGGTTGCGGGGTTTAATCGAATTTTTTGATTTACCCATGTCTGGGTTAACGCAAGGCGAGTGGCGGCAAAACAACATTACCCTTAGTCTGCCGGTACAAACTAAAACCTCCACGGCAGCTTTTACCGGCCCAATATCCAATGATGATGTACAGGTTGCTATCGGCATTTGCTACGAGATCGCCTATGGCAATTCAATCCGAGCACGGTCTGAAGATGCAGGCGTCATTGTGACTATTTCAAACGACACATGGTTCGGTGGTTCTATCGGTCCGCACCAACATATGCAGATTGCACGAATGCGTGCTTTGGAGAATGGCCGTTGGCTTTTGCGCGGCACCAATAATGGCATCACTGGAGTAGTTAATTCCCAAGGACGAGTGGTAAGCCAGCTGCCGCAGTTTATGGCTGAAGTCTTACGCGGTGAGTTTGTTGTAATGCAGGGACGCACACCTTATAGCCAGCTGGGTGATTGGCCAGTTTTGCTTCTGGTATTTGTCGTTTTAGCGTTAACCGCAATGCGCACCTACAGACCTATACCTAAATAGCGCTAGTTCTCTGAATACTTTGTCGCTTGTTCACCACAGTTGGGGTGCGCTAATGAGTCCTGCGACTACTCTTGTGTAAGACACAAAAATGCTTTGCAAACTGCGAAGATCTCTCAGGTAAGTGTTATCCTTGCGCCTGTTTTATTAGCAATCCAAGACGAAAAGCATGAACCCAGTTTACGAACCCCGGCAAGTTGAATCTCAAGCACAGGAATATTGGGATGAAAATCAGTCCTTTGTCGGTGACGAGCAGCGCCCAGGAGAAAAATTTTATTGTTTAGCCATGTTCCCGTACCCCAGTGGGCGGCTACATATGGGACATGTGCGCTGCTATACCCTAGGTGATGTAATTAATCGTTACCGACGTTTAAAGGGCTTCAACGTAATGCATCCAATGGGTTGGGATGCTTTTGGTTTGCCCGCAGAAAATGCAGCGATAAAGCACGATATTCCACCAGCTGATTGGACCAAGGACAATATTGCCTACATGCGCACCCAAATGCAGCGCCTTGGCTTTGGTATGGACTGGTCCAGAGAAGTTGCCACCTGCGACCCTGAATATTATCACTGGGAGCAATGGCTATTTGTCCGGCTTTATGAAAAAGGCATGGTTTACCGTAAAAACGCCATGGTCAACTGGGATCCGGTTGACCAGACAGTGCTAGCCAATGAGCAAGTGGTAGATGGCAAGGGTTGGCGCTCTGGTGCGGTAGTTGAGCGCCGCGAAATGTCGCAATGGTTTTTGAAGATCACTGACTACGCCCAAGAACTTTTGGATGAGTTAGATGACATGCCTGGGTGGCCCGATTCTGTAAAGAACATGCAGCGCAATTGGATTGGTCGTTCTCAGGGTGCTGAGGTGGATTTCACGGTCACTCATGATGAAAGCCAAAAACTCACAGTGTTCACCACCCGTCCAGATACTTTAATGGGGGCGACCTATGTTGCTGTAGCGCCAGAACACCCCCTTGCGACAATGGCGGCTCAGGCCAACCCGGAAGTGGCTGAATTTATTCAGACGCACAAAGTAAATACCACGGCGGAGGCAGATCTAGCCGTTATGGAGAAGGTTGGTATTGCTACTGGTTTGACCGTTAAGCATCCATTAACTGACGAACTTTTGCCCGTGTGGATAGCCAACTTTGTACTTATGGAATATGGCTCCGGCGCTGTAATGTCGGTGCCTGCCCATGATCAGCGCGACTATGAGTTTGCGCATAAATACGGCATTGATATTGCCCAAGTAGTTGAGCCTGTGGGTAGTGAAGAGTGCCAGTTAGACCTGGCTGCATTTACTGACAAAGGACGCTTAGTTAATTCAAGTCAATTCGACGGCCTGGAATTTGAGCAAGCATTTGACGCTATTGTTGAAGCATTAGTCGCTAAAGATGCTGGTCGCTCTATTACCAATTACCGCTTGCGAGACTGGGGTGTTTCTAGGCAGCGTTATTGGGGTTGTCCTATTCCCATGATCCATTGTTCTGATTGTGGTGTGATACCTGTGCCTGAAGCAGATCTGCCCGTGGTGTTGCCTACAAAGGTCAGCTTTAGTGGTGTCGGATCGCCATTAGAAAATATGCCTGATTTTCTTAATGTGGCGTGTCCTAGTTGTGGAAAGGATGCTCAGCGCGAGACAGATACGTTCGATACCTTTATGGAATCTTCCTGGTACTACGCACGCTTTGCCTCACCCGACGCGCATACTTCAATGCTTGATGAACGAGCCAATTATTGGGCTCCAGTAGATCACTATGTAGGCGGTATTGAACACGCGATATTACACCTACTGTACGCACGCTTTTATTTCAAGCTGATGCGCGACGAAGGTTTAGTCAAAGACAACGAGCCTTTCAAAAAACTGATGATGCTAGGCATGGTTCTGCAGGACGGCAAAAAAATGTCGAAATCTGCAGGTGATGCTGGCGACCCGCAAAAGTTGTTGGAGAAGTATGGTGCTGATGCGGTACGTACCGCCATGATGTTTGCAGCACCGCCTGAGCAGTCTTTTGAATGGAGCGAGGCCGGCCTAGAGGGTGCAATGCGCTTCCTGAAACGTATTTGGGCGGCTGTACACGAGCATGTCGAAGCTGGACCAATACCAGAGCTTGCGTTCCAAGACCTGAGCGATGAAGGCAAAGCAATACGCCGTAAAACTCATGAAACGCTGCTCAAGGCCGATGACGATTATGGCCGGCGCATGCAGTTTAATACGGTAGTTTCTGCGGTGATGGAATTGGCTAACAACCTTTATAAGTTTGAAGCCAAATCTGCCGGTGATCGAGCTGCTGTTCAAGAAGCTTGGCTGACTGCGGTTCAAATCATTTCGCCTATTGCGCCACACATTGCCCACAGCCTTTGGCAGACGTTAGGTCAGCAGGATTCATTGGTCGATGCACCGTGGCGGCAGGTGGATGAAAGCGCTTTAGTGCAAGAGCACTTATCTTTAGTTGTTCAGGTTAATGGTAAGGTTCGGGGCAAAATTGAAGTAGCCGCTAGCGCGACCAAGGAAGAGATTTTGAAGGTGGCTAAAGCCGAAGAAAATGTAGTCCGGTATTTGCAAGGTAAAACAGTACGCAAAGAAATTGTTGTACCTAATAAACTCGTTAATATCGTGGTGGGATAACATGCGTACTATATCCAAGGTGATTTCGCTAACGAGTGTATTGGTGCTGTTGATGACAATACATGGATGCGGTTTTCAGCTTCGCGGCGCGGACCTTGGGGAGCTTGATTTAGACTACGGAATCTCGGGCAATGTGGTCGGTAGCAGTGCAGACCCAGTTTCAGTTGAGTTTTTGCAATTGCTCAAACAATCGCTTAGTCAAGCAGGGGCTAGTGAATCACGCGCTGGTGATGTGCAAATAGAAATTACCAGTTTGCGCCGCGAGGAAATTGAAGGCGCTTTGAACGCGCAGATTAGAGTTAGCGAGAAGAGTATTGTGTTTACCTTGGAATACCGAGTCGCCGACGTTGCTGGCAACGATGTTGTCCCAGATCAACGTTTGCAGATTGAGCGCGTTTTCCGCATTGATCGTAATAACCTTTTGGCAAGCCATAGCGAACAGAAGCTACTTGAGACGGAATTATTGCGTAACTTAGCAGGTCAGTTAGTCAGAGGGCTAAGTGTTGTCATGTCCGGAAAGGCTGGCGCCAATACTGCGGAGATTTAGCGCGGTGCAAATCAAACCAGAACAATTAGCATCTTCATTGTCCCGCGGTTTGCAGCCAATTTATCTTGTGAGTGGCGACGACACCTTGTTAGTGGGCGAGGCTTGTGATGAGATCATTGCTGCAGCGCGAACCCAAGGTTTTACCGAGCGATCTATTCATCATGTTGAACCTGGTTTTCATTGGTACGACATTACTAATGATGCCGCCAGTATGTCTTTGTTTGCAGAACGAAAAATTTTAGATCTGCGTATTGGCTCCGGTAAGTTCGACAAAGAAGCCTCCGAGGTGCTACGCAGTTGGTGCGACGGTGAAACGAGCAATGCCGATACTTTATTACTCCTACGCACTCAGCGCCTGCAGCCGCGACAACGTTCTTCAGCTTGGTTTAAAGCAATAGAACAAGCCGGTGGCATAGTTTTGATTTGGCCTATGAGCCCTCGGGATATGCCAAGGTGGCTTGAGGCGCGCCTTAACAAACGCGGTCTTAGTATGGATCGCGATGGTTTGAGCTATTTGGCCGAACGGGTTGAGGGCAATTTGCTGGCAGCCGCTCAAGAGATTGAGAAGTTAGCTTTACAGGATTTACCCCAACCCATTTCCCAACAAACCCTGATTGCTTCCATAGAGGACACCTCTCGTTTTACCAGTTTCGATATGATCGACGCTGCTATGGCTGGAGACTCAGCGCGAGCGAGGAAGGTTCTGCAGTCGCTGCGGCAAGAAGGCGCAAGCCTGTTTGCTATTCTTGGCGCTTTGACCAGTCAGTTAAGACGATTAGGTCAAAGTCGTGGCTTGCCGCCCGCCCGTGCGCGAATACTTGAGCAGTTCTCTCAGCGCGTAGCATCTCCGCTCACCTTGTTAGCCGAATGCGCGGTCATAGATCAGCAGGGCAAGGGCCAGCGTTTTGGTGATGCTTGGGTGAGTCTGGAGCAGCTGATTTTAGTCATGGCTGGCACCGCTGGCATGGTGCCACCCTCTGTTTATCAGCGTCGTTTGCGTGGGCGCTAGGTTAGCTTGTTAGCCTAGGATTCAGTTCACAAAAGTATCAGCGGTGACACCAAGGTCCACTATGACCAGTTCGCCGGTACTATTGTCAAAGCTTGTCACCGAGCAATTGTCTGGTGCAAAGACCCGCATCTTGTCATCGCCTTGGGCGAAACTTACAGCCGCGTTTATAGCCACATAGTGACTAAAAATAATGCAATCTTCTGAACATGACAGCAAGTAGTCGACTATGTTCTGCCGCCATTGCTGAGAGTTTTCATCTAAGTCGGACCAGTTTCCAGACATCGCATTTTGTAACCACTGAGCGCGCGCCGCCAAATCTTCTGTGGGGGAGGGAATCTCTGCCACACGGTTCTCTATAGCCACTTCAACTTGCCATAGCTGTTGCAGTGGTATGGCGGTTTCTTGGGCTCTAGCCAGTGGACTGGAAAGTAATTGAGGCAGATTTGCCTCAGCATGAGGCCCGGATCGGTGCTGGTGATCGAGTAATTTTGCCACCCCTGCGGACTGTGACCTGCCTAGATCGTCCAACCCCGGATCTTTGTGGCTGCCAAAACCTGCTGCTGCTTTGCCGTGTCTTACTAGTTGAATTAGTGCCATCTTTCTACTGCTCTTTGTCTATGGGTTCTCTACAATGAGAGGCTTGCTTAATTGAGTTTAGGATTTACCAGTGACAGACCAATCAGAATCAGGGCTAAGTCCTGCTCTAGTGCCCGATACACAATACAGTGTCAGGGAAGTATTTGGGATTGATCAAGATTTGACCGTTCCCGGCTTCAGCGAAAGATCTGACTACGTGCCAGCCATCGATGAAGAATACCGTTTTGACCGCGACACAACACTCGCGATCTTAGCAGGATTCACGCATAACCGTAGAGTTATGGTCCAGGGCTATCACGGCACGGGTAAATCTACCCACATTGAGCAGGTTGCAGCTCGTCTCAATTGGCCTTGTATTCGTGTGAACTTGGACAGCCATATCAGTCGTATCGACTTGATTGGTAAAGATGCCATTGTCTTGAAAGACGGCAAGCAAATTACCGAATTTAGAGAAGGCATTTTGCCGTGGGCGCTACAGCACAGTGTTGCGCTAGTTTTTGATGAATATGATGCTGGTAGACCCGATGTCATGTTTGTGATCCAGCGTATCCTTGAAATCGAAGGTAAGTTAACCCTGCTGGATCAAAATAAAGTCATCAGCCCGCACCCTTTCTTCAGACTATTTGCCACCACCAATACGGTGGGTTTGGGTGACACTACTGGCCTTTACCATGGTACTCAGCAGATCAACCAAGGCCAGATGGACCGTTGGAGCATTGTATCTACCCTGAACTATCTAGATCACGATGCTGAGGCCGAAATCGTTCTTGGCAAAGTACCAGCATATGACGCCACAGCCGAAGGCAAACGATTGATCAGCAATATGGTGAGCGTTGCAGATTTAACGCGGAAGGGCTTTGTGAATGGAGACGTGTCTACGGTTATGTCGCCAAGAACTGTTCTGACTTGGGCGCAAAACGCCGAGATCTTTGGTGATATAGGCTTTGCCTTCAGAGTCACATTTTTGAATAAGTGTGATGAGCTTGAGCGTTCTATTGTTGCTGAGTATTACCAACGCTGTATAGGCGAGGATTTAGGTGATGCAACAGCAGGAATTACGCTGAAGTCTGCTTAGACCTTATATAGACGTTGGCTAATATGAGTGAGATAGAAAACCCCCTTGAACCATTCAAGCGGGCTACTACGGCAACCGTTCGTGCAATAGCTGGTGATGATGAACTAGAGATTACCTTTGGTCCCGGCGCGCCAGCAGCCCACGGCGACAAGCTTCGGCTACCATTGCCTGCTATGGGCGCCAGTAGTACTGAAATTGACGCGGTGCGTGGCGTGGGTGATGAGTTCGCTCTTAGATTTCGCCACCATAATTCCCGCTTGCATGCGCGTTATAGCCCTGAAGGTGGACCAGCCCAAGAAATGTTCGAATGGATTGAGTCGGCAAGAATTGCCTCAATTGGAACATTACGTATGGAGGGTGTAGGTCAAAATTTAGACGCGCACCTTGAACAGCAATGCAAACAAGCCGCATTTGATGCGATTACAGCGGAGACTGACGCGCCATTGTCTGTCGCCGTGGGCTTGCTTGTGCGTGAACAACTTACTGGTAGGCCTTTACCCCCTAGCGCCGAACACGTTGTGCAATTCTGGCGTGACCATGTTCTTAAAAACGCAGGGGATGACATAGAAGCCCTGCGAGATCATATTGGTGACCAAGAGAGATTTGCCGACCTTTGTCGAAATATCATCTCCGATCTTGGCCTGCCTGTGGATTTAGATGATCCTAATGAAGGCGAAAGCAACCAAGACGATATGGACACCATGGATGAGTCTGAAGATGCAGACTCAGATTTTAGTCCTGAAGATGTTGTACTTGACGATGACGCAGCGGGTGAAGAAAGCAGTGATGGTGATGCAACCACGGTAGAAATGGATGCACATGCCGATATGGATGAATCAGCCGCGGAGTCTGATCCAGATGAAGCAGCTGTGCCCATGCCTGATGACGCCGGGCGCATTCCAGTTGATATCAATTACAACGCCTATTCAGAAAAATTCGACGAAATCATTCGCGCCGAAGATCTGTGTGATGCCGAAGAAATGACACGCTTGCGCCAGTTGCTTGATCAGCAGCTGGTGGCTCTGCAACACGCTACTTCGAAATTAGCTAATCGACTGCAGCGTCGACTAATGGCGAAACAAAATAGAACTTGGGAATTTGATCTTGAAGAAGGCGTATTAGACGCTGCTCGGTTGACTCAAGTCATTATCGATCCAATGAATCCACTGGCGTATAAGCAAGAGAAAGAAACTAAGTTTCGCGATACGGTAGTGACGCTGTTAATCGACAGCTCAGGTTCTATGCGCGGGCGCTCTATTACTATTGCCGCCATGTGCGCTGACATTATGGGGCGCACGCTAGAGCGATGCTCGGTACGGGTGGAAATTCTTGGCTTCACTACGAAGGCGTGGCGCGGTGGCGAATCTAGAGAAGCATGGATTAACGCTAATAAACCTGCCAATCCCGGCCGACTGAATGACCTGCGGCATATTGTTTATAAGAGCGCTGATGATAATTGGTCACGTACAAGGCGCAACCTTGGGCTGATGATGCGCGAGGAATTGCTAAAAGAGAATATCGACGGCGAAGCGCTGATTTGGGCGCATAATCGCCTTGTGACTAGGCCCGAGCAGCGTAAGGTAATGATGGTGATTTCCGACGGTTTGCCGGTAGATAATTCCACACTCTTGGTGAACCCAAGCAATTTTCTTGAACAACACCTCAAATACGCTATCGGCATGATTGAAAATCAATCCCCCGTTGAGTTGGTTGCCATTGGTATTGGTCATGATGTGACACACCACTACAAACGCGCGGTCACTATTACAGATGCTGAGCAATTGGGTGGGGCAATGACAGATCAGCTAGCTGAATTATTTGAGATCAATAACTAGTTCAAGCTAACTGCTATTGGACCCAGCAGTTGCTGGGTCATTCGAGCTTATTTTTGCCTAGTCTAACCTAGTCTAACCTAGTCTAACCTAGTCTAACCTAGTCTAACCTAGTCTAACCTAGTCTAACCTAGTCTAACCTAGTCTAACCTAACCTAACCTAACCTAACCTAACCTAGCCTAGTCTCGGCTAATCTAAGCTAGCCTACTACTTCCATTCGGGTGATCTCGGGAGCTCCGCCCATTAAACCCTTGAAGCCTGCGCCCGCTGCTTTGAAATGCTCTGAAGCACCGTGTGCTGCTACCGCCTCGGCGTCGGCGTAGAGTTCCATAACAACATAGTTGCCATCTGCATCTTTGCACAGCTTATAGAGGTGGCAGCCAGGCTCGTTGGCATTTACCTGTTCCGCCAACCCAAGCATAACTTTTTCAAATTCTGCTTCTTTACCTTCTAAAACGTTGAGCTTTGCAACTACTGCAAGCATATTCCTCTCCTTATTAGTGAACCAAAAAATCTTTAGTTGCGGCGAGCGTGGCCCATAACTGGTGTCAGTTGGGTTAAGCTTTCCACTTCATTGAGAATAAGGACTCTTATGCATCGACGCAATCTAAGTGAGGCCATTGAGCGCTACCATCTTCGTTATCCGGCTGAAACTCAGACTGTTCAACGCTTTAGAGATTTGCTCGCTGAATTCCCCAATTGCTTTGAACGCAATTGCTGGGCGGGGCACATAACTGGCTCCGCCTGGTTGGTAGATGCTTCTGGGGAGCAACTGTTACTGACCAACCACCGTAAACTCAAAATGTGGTTACAGCTGGGTGGTCATAGTGATGGTGATGCAAATACCGCTGGTGTTGCCTTCCGTGAAGCTGTGGAGGAGTCGGGTCTAAAGGTTGCTCTGATCAGTGACGAGATTTTTGATATTGATATTCATGAAATACCTGCAGCGAAGGGTGATCCGGCCCATTATCATTTCGACGTGCGGTATCAGCTGCGTGCTGCAAACATGGACTTTGTTGTCAGTGAAGAGTCGTTGGATTTAGCCTGGGTGCCGATTGATAGTTTAGAGAAATACACGGAAGAAACTTCAATTTTGCGAATGCGAGATAAATGGCTGGTTAGCGCTGTTTAAAAGTTCGCAAAATAGTCAAGAAATAATGCGTAATTATTGCTTGTGACTGTGTCAAGCATGCCCTAGGCTAATCGTTCTCGCCCGATTGTCCCTTAGAGATGTCGAATTGCGTATGAAAATACGCTTCAAGATGGCTCGGTTGGAATTAGAGAAATGTTGTTGGGGTAGTGTTGCTCAGGCGTTTTTCTTCGAAAGTCCTAGGTTTGATTGGTCGATATGCTCCATTTAGGAGTGAATTTCAGCGCTTATCAAACAAGGAGCTAAGAAAGCTGTGAAGAAACTATATGTAGGTAACCTCGCATGGGCGGTCACCGATGAAGATCTGCAAACTCTGTTCTCAGAGCATGGCAGTGTTGCGTCCGCTTCGGTTATTACTGACCGAGAAACCGGACGGTCAAGAGGATTTGGATTCGTGGAAATCGAAGACGGCGCTGAAGCCGCGATCGAAGCATTAAACGGTCTTGATTTTAAAGGTCGTGCACTTCGCGTCAACGAAGCACAAAGCAAGCAACGCCCAGGTGGCGGCGGCGGCGGTGGTGGCGGACGTCGTTTCTAAAAACGATTTCGTTATTGCAAGAATCGCATTTTGTTCTGATCTAGCGATCAGGACAAAAGCACTCTGGTAAACCTCTGATCTGGCAGCTGTTCTAGAAACAGCTGAAACAGTAGCTGTACTGACAAGGTTGTCTGCAGGTCAATTCTGCGAGAATTTTTAGAAGGTAACTGTTTTGAAGTTGCTTATGGTGCCTGCTGTCTTTCTATTTTTTCCTTTTCCTTTTCTCTTACCTATATTTTGATACTTTCTAGATTTGCGTTACGTGACCGCTTTTGCGCAATTAGTTATCTTATCTAGCGGAAAGTTATATCTAGAAAAGTCACGTTCCGAACTGGTGTAGCAATAAAGTTAATCGAATAGGTGGCATGCTACGCGTCGATTTTCCTTGCTCTCATTGCCTACCATGGCCGCGGATGGTTTTTTTAGGGTTGGTGTTGTCCCATGGCATATAGACATTGCTTCAGGACACCTATTAGCAAAACGACACCCCGCAGGAATATTTACAGGTGAAGGAATTTCGCCTTGAATTGTTGTGGAAACCCGCTGCCTCTCACTTTCAGGGTCGGCCTCTGGATTAGAGGCTATTAGTGTTTTGGTGTAAGGGTGCAAGGGATCAAAGAAGACGTCATCGGCATCTCCTACTTCCACTAGGCCACCTAAATACATGACCGCCATGCGGTCACTGATATAGCGGACCATGGATAGATCATGGGCTATAAACAGTAGCGTTAAACCCATAGATTCCTTTAGTTCAGCTAATAGGTTAACCACTTGGGCTTGGACGGATACATCAAGGGCCGAAATAGGTTCGTCGCAGACAACAAAGTCAGGTTCTAGAATGAGTGCGCGTGCAATACCAATCCGCTGTCTTTGACCACCTGAAAACTCATGGGGGTAGCGAGATTTATGTTCTGCGCTTAGGCCGACTAAAGATAGCCAGTGATCTACCCGCTGGGAAATTTCTTCTGCATCTATGTCCTTGTTCAACTTCAGACCTTCGCCAATGATCTCTCCCACTGTCATTCTCGGATTTAGCGAAGAGTAAGGGTCCTGAAAGATCATTTGCATCTGTTGCGCGCGACTTTGAAAGTCTTTGCTGCGGTACTTTTGCGGCAACACTTGCCCGGCGAAAGAAACGTTGCCTGACGTTTTATCATGCAGACCTAAAACCGCCTTACCTAGCGTAGATTTACCAGAACCACTTTCGCCTACTAGTCCCACCACTTCCTTACTGTTGATACTTAGGCTGACACCGTCTACAGCATGTACGATTTGATCTTGGCCAATATCGAAGTATTTGGTGAGGTCGTTAATTTCTACCAAAGCACTCATTGGGATGTTCCTTTTTGCTCAGGCGTTCTATTGGGCTGTGCTGCCGAAGGCCGAAAATACAGACCTTGGGGTCTTTGTTCACTGTCAGCGTGATGCAGCCAGCAGCGCGACCAATGTTGTTCAGACAGAGATTCAATGACCGGCGCTCGCTGGTTACAAAGCACCATGGCATTGGGGCATCGTGGGTGGTAACCACAACCTTTGGGTGGGCTAAATAGATCTGGGGGAGAGCCGTCTATCGCCGTAAGCTGTTGATTATTTTGTGGGTCATTACTTGGCATGGCACCGCGCAATCCCAGAGTATAAGGGTGGGCTGAGCGATAAAAAATATCATCCACCGGACCCTTTTCAACTACTTGGCCTGCGTACATGACCAGTACTTCATCAGCCATTCTCGCTACAACGCCTAAATCATGGGTGATCAGTACAATAGCCATATCGGTTTCTTGTTGTAGATCTTTGAGTAGGTCCAAAATTTGCGCCTGAATAGTTACATCCAATGCTGTAGTAGGCTCGTCAGCAATCAACATTGTAGGCTCGCAGGCAATTGCCATGGCAATCATAGCGCGTTGTAACATGCCACCGGAAAACTCAAACGGATACTGTTTAGCGCGTTTCTCTGCTTCAGGTATTTTTGTCAGTTCCAATAGTTCTATGGCCCTATTGAATGCCTTGCGCCTGCTATAGCCGCGATGCACTTCTAGAGTTTCAGCTATTTGGCTGCCGATGTTCATTGTTGGATTAAGCGACGTCATAGGATCTTGGAAGATCATACTGACCTTACTTCCGCGGATATCCTGACCATCTATAAACTTGCTAGACAATATGTCGTGGCCCATGAGTTCTGCTGAACCCTTGGTTATTTGTCCTGGTGGCATAGGTATTAGGCCCATCAGACTCTGTACCGTAACTGATTTACCACATCCAGATTCACCGACAATTGCCAGCGTTTCACCGGCCTTAACATCAAAGCTCACGCCGCGCACTGCATGCACTGTACCGCCATGGGTGGCAAATTCCACGTGCAGATCTTGGACTCTTAATAAGGGCTTAGTCATCGTTATTCTCTGTTGCGCATACGCGCGTCTAAAGCATCTCTGAGACCGTCGCCAAGAAGATTGAACGCTAGCACAGTAATACTGATAAAGAGGGCAGGAAAAAATAACTCATGTGGTCGTGTGAGCATGGACTTGATGCCGTCATTACACATTGAACCCCAGGATGGTGTTGGCGGGGCCACACCCATGCCGATAAAAGATAGAAAAGCCTCTGTGAAAATGGCGCTGGGTACTTGGAATGTAATGGTCACCAAAATTACCCCCATAGTATTGGGGATCATATGCCGAAAGACCAAATAGTCAGTTTTTGCGCCGAGTAGTTTTGATGCGCTGACATACCCTTCTTCGCGAATTTGTAGTATCTGACCACGCACTAATCGGGCTGGTGCGGGCCAAAGCAATATTACCATTGCCACCAACATCGGTAAGACGCCGCTTTCTCCAGGGCCGATGCCAAAGATCACTTTAAGCAAGATCATAAATAACAAGAATGGCAGTGCTACGGCAAAGTCAGCAAAGCGCATCATTAGTTGATCTACAGCGCCGCCCATAAAACCTGCGATGCTGCCGTAGATGACGCCTAGTAATACATAAAGAAGCGGGGCGAAGATGCCAATAAATAGTGACACTTGGCCACCATAAATCAGCCTTGCCAACATATCTCTGCCTAAATAGTCAGTGCCGAAGGGGTGCAGGGCGAGTTTAATCTGGTCGCCTTCTTTCACTAAACCATCTTCTGTTAACCCGCGCTTTTCCGCCTCAAGTAGTGTGATTACCCGCATAACGGTGAGTTGAATTGTACTGGTCTGGTCGGTTTCCAGACCATGGCGGTCTAGTGCTACCACCGTGTAGTAATAGTCTGTGGGCTGTAGGTCTAGTCTATCCTCGAAGTATTCATTTTGTGTTTCCATTAACGGCAAACCAAAGGCGTCGCCGTCGTTAAGGGCAAACAAAGTTCTATAGATTTTATACCCGTAGTTGGTCTGGCCTTTCTGTGGCGCTTGCCAGGCAAGGCGGACTGCCTGACTGGTTGCAACACCCACTAAGGTTAGTCCTAGCCGATTGTCCTGCGCGTAGGTCAGGCTATCCTCAGGCCCATACCAAGGTGTATACGCTGGGGCAACGGTTACATTGCGCTCAGCCCCTGGCGCCATGCCGATTTGGTCTAAGTCTTGAGCAGAAGGGTCAATGTTCCAAAGGTAAGGGCCAGCAACGGTAAACATCACTAAACCAATAATGAGATACAGAGAAAACAGGGCCCGTTTGTTCTCCTTTAGGCGACGCCAGGCGTCTTGCCAGTAGGACATAGACGGACGGGTAATAACGTCCGCGGTCTGGTGTTGAGGCGCAATAGCGAAGTCGCCGGGACTAGGCTGCCAAGATGTATCGCTCATGGGCTTATCCTCACTCGCGGATCAATCCAGCCGTAGAGTAGGTCTACCAAAATGACCATAAACACAAGGAACGCACCGTAAAATACGGTTGTACCCATAATTACCGTGTAGTCCAACTGTTGGATAGCTTCGACGAAGTATCGACCCAAGCCGGGAATTGCAAATACAATTTCAACTACAAATCCACCAGTGGTGATGCCGGCTATAGCCGGGCCAAGTACTGTGACCACGGGCAAAATCGCGTTTCGCAGTTGATGGCGACTAAATATGCGTGTTTTTGGCAGCCCTTTCGATTGCGCGGTACGCACGTAATCAGTGTTGACTATTTCCAGCATGGACGAGCGCATGAGTCTGGTCAGGTAAGCCATAGTCGATAGTCCCAGCACCATGGCTGGTACGATCATATGCCATACTGTTCCCCATCCACCCACGGGTAATATTGTAGTTCCTGCCAGCGCATTGATATTGACCAAGAACAACTGGCTGATAGCCGCGATAACGAAACTCGGTACGGAAATGCCTAAAATGACCAAAAACATAATAACGCTGTCAGGCCAGCGGTTGCGGTAAAGGGCTGTTAAGGCGCCCCACAAGATGCCGCCTAGTGCGGCAAAGACAATGGCGAGAATGCCCAAAATCGCAGAAATAGGAAAATGCTCCTTGATGATGTCGTTAACCTGACGGTTTTCTTGAGTGAATGAAATGCCAAAGTCGCCTTGAGATATGTTTTTTAAGTAAATGGCGTACTGGGTGAGTAGTGGTTTATCGAGACCATATTTGGCTTCCAAATTTGCGCGAATCTGGGCAGTAGTAGATTTGTCGCTAGATAGAGGGTCACCTGGAACCGCATGCATGCCAAAGAAAGTTGCTGTGGCAATAAACCACACCGTTAGTACGCCAAGGACTAGTCTCTTTATGGTGTAGCGCAGCATCAGGCAAATAGTCCTAAGGGGATGTGCGTAGGTGTTGGTATCTCTATAGAGAGGATGAATTTAAGCATCTGGATCAATATAGGCATAGGTGTAATCAGTTTCTGCGCCAATGACCCGACGTTTCACGCCTTTGAGTTGCGGGTGTACAACATAAGTAACCCCGCGCTCGTACATTGGCAGTATCACTACATCGTCAAAAAGCTGCTGCTGAATGTCGCCGAAGGCCATCATTCTGTCTTTAGTTTCCACAGCATTTTGCGCTGTAGCAATGAACGCATCCATTTTTGCGCTGTTATATCTGCCGCGGTTATTTAGGTTCCATGAGGCAAATAGATCTCCGAAGGTTAACGGATCGTTGTAGTCCGGGCCCCAGCCGCCGAGTAATAAACCAAAGTCTCCTGAACTCATTTTCGCTAGGCGCTGTTTAAAAATTTGTTTATCAATTTTTATTGTCAGGCCGAGGGTTTGTTTTAGTACTTCTTGCAGCCATTCTGATTGCACATTAGAAACCGGGTTATCGCTGGTCAGGAGAGTGATTTCAGGAAATTCGGTTAAACCTAATTCCTCTTTGGCTAACGCTAAATAGGCCCTAGCTTTGACTGCGTCTACGCTTACCGTTCTGGCGGGGTACTCCTCGCGTAGGGATTTCTCCACGCCAATAAGCCACTCGGGAAATAGTGATTTACCCGGCAGATAGCCAGGTAGCTTGGTCACCTTGTAAACCAATTCCTCCATATCTAAAGAGTGCTGGATGGCTTTACGAAAGTTTAAGTTACGACTAACGCGATCATCGCGATGATTGAATTCCAGATAAAAGACCGTGCCGTCTGCGAAGCGTCGAATAGGCCATTTTAGGCGTAGGGCCTCCGTGAGGTTTTCAGCTTGTAGCCGCGCTAGTGCAATGCGCTCGTCTTTGAAGAAATTTAATGTCGCGGTGGCATCTGAAGTTATGTAGGCGAAATTGATTTGCGCAAGCTTGCCGCGGCTGCTATCCCAGTAATGGGGGTTGCGTTCTAGTAGGAGGTTAGAGCTGTGGACCCAGCGCTTAATCACATAGGGGCCGCTATACAGTAGCTCTTCCGCATCTGAACCAAACCGTCCTTGGGTCGCGTTGTAAAAGTCTTCGCGAATAGGCAGGAATGTTGGGAATACTACTAGTTTGTCGAAGAAGGCAATGGGCCGAGCTAATTTAACCACTAGAGTTTGGGGGTTTGGTGCGCTAACGCCTAATTCGCTTGCTGCTAACTTGCCGCTGTTAATGGCTTCGGCGTTTTCTATCGAGTAGAGTAGCGAAGCATATTCAGAGCCAGTTTCTGGTTTTAATGCCAGTTGCCAGGCGAAGATAAAGTCTGCTGCGGTAATGGGTTCACCATCACTCCACTTGGCATCATCACGTAACCAAAAGGTGGCATGAGTCGGTGTGACCTCCCATCGCTCGGCGATTGCCGGTCCTAGTCGATCTTGCAGATCCATGCGCAGCAAACCTTCCATAATATGCCCTAGTACTAAGCCAGATGTAGAGTCAGTTGCTTTGCTTGAATCTAATTGAGGAGGCTCCTCACGTAAAACTGCGGAAATACTGTTGTTGGTAAAGTCCACCGCCTGAGCTTGTTGAGTGGCAGTACTCATAATGCCTGCCAGTTGATTCAATACAAACAGCAGACCTGCAACAAAGACAATGGCGAGCACAAAATATAGGCCCAGCTGACGACTCAATGAGTTGGCGCTGCTATTTGAATTTGATGGAGACGTTGAGCTCATGCTTTTTAGTTATTGCGTGTTCATGGAGTTGTTGTTCGTTATCACTCGCATATTTTAGGTTGTAAAGGCCTGTGAGTGCTCATTCTAGCAGTCTATTAGCAATCTACTAGCAATCTGCATACGCTGCCTCTAGCTGTTTGAGTAACTAAAATTTTGGGCTGTATTAGGCAATCTGTTTCAGTAGATTACCTACCACCCGCTCCAGATGCATGAGTGAGTTGCATTCTTCTACTTGATGGGAGTACGCGCCATATTTGCGCATTTCCGAGTCCCCTGTATTCCAAGCGAGCTTGGCTTCTGGGTTCAGCCAAATAACGCGCTTGGATCGGTCGTATATTTCTTTCAATACCTCAGCGTGTGCTTCCCCATGGTTATTTCTGGCATCGCCCAAAATAATAATGGTGGTGCGATTGTCTACGTCGTCTAGACAGTTCTTTTTGAAGTCTAATAGTGCTTGGCCGTAGTCTGTAGAACCGCCGCCGTAATCACGTAAGGTCTTGGCGATGGCGTCTTCAATTTTGTTACGGTTAAACAGTTCGGTAACTTCAGCCAAATCTGATGAAAACGCAAAGCTGCGCACCTTGGGCATAACTTCATCTAAACTGTAAAGAAACATCAGCATGAAGCGTGCGTAGTTAGCAACCGAGCCTGAAACGTCGCAGATGGCAAAGACTTTGGGGCGATCAACTTTAACTGATTTCCAGTGCAGGTCGAAAATAGCTCCGTCATAAGACATGTTGTGGCGCAGGGTGCGCGGCACATTGAGTGCGCCGCGTTTGAATATTTTTTTCCGTCGGCTGTGTAGGGCGCTGAGTTTTTTCGCCATCTTGTAAACAATTTCTTGAATGAGACGAAAATTGCGGTGCTCTACATTAGACAGTTTAATTTTGCGCAGCAGCTCTTCGCGCAGGCGCTTGCCTGAGACATCTGCATTAAGCAAAAACTGCTTCTCAACATAGTCTCTCACCTGTTCGCGTAAAAAATCTCGGCGGGCTTTTAATTGTTGGCCAAGCCTGCGAGCGGGTACTTGGGGTGAAGTACGCAGATCGCCGATTTCGCGGTTTAGGTCCGGTAGTCCCATGGCATCCATTATGCGTCGGGTATAGAGGCCTTTCTGAGTGAAGATTTTAATATCACGAACATTGGTTTCTTCTCCCGCAGCGCCCATTGCCATACTTAGCTCAACGCGGTCGTTGCCCATTAGCAATTGACCAAGAGTTGATTTTGGATCTGTGATTTCTCCGGGACCTAAATCAGCTTCCTCCTCTTCTTCATAAAGGTTATTTTTTTTAGCCTTAGATTTAGACTTTTTCTTTTTGCCCTTGGGTTCTTCACCGCTAGAGCCGCCACCTTCGCCATCACCCGACTCGCCGTCTTCGCCTTCTTGCTCCTCAGATTGATCTTCGCCAGAACCGCCCGGCGATTGTTCACCGCGTACGTCCTGGAAATCAAAAAATTGGTCGAAGCAGGCATCAAAAGTATCTTTTTCATCTACGGTTTTAGGCAGCACCGTGGCTAAGGAACGTTTTAAATAGGCTTTGTCTCGATAACCCACCAGCTCTACTGCGCCCAGCGCATCTAGGGTTTCGGCAGTAGATACGCGCACATCTGCATTGCGTAGTGCGCGAATGAAATTGCTGATGGTTCGATCCATACTCATATGATAGTTCCTCTCCAAGCAGTTCGTTAGAACTACTTAGTGATCCTTGCGGTGATTGAACTCACTTCTGTCGTAACGTTCTCGATATCTTCCTGGAACTTTAGAATGACATTTAGGGTGTCTGTAACCAGCTTAGGGTCTAAGGCTTCAGCATGCAGTAGCACCAAGGTTCTTGCCCAATCAATGGTCTCTGAAATAGCCGGCTGTTTCTTCAGATCCAGTGTTCTTAGTTCGTGGATAAAGGCCACCAACTGACGTTGTAGCTCAGGGGGAATCTCAGGAATACGTGCCGCCACAATACGTTGCTCAATATCGGCATCGGGGAAGGGTATATACAGGTGCAGGCAGCGACGCTTTAACGCATCGGAAATTTCACGAGTGTTATTTGAGGTCAAAAACACCATAGGCGGTTCTGCCAAGGCTTTTACCGTACCTATTTCTGGAATAGAAACTTGGTAGTCGGACAAAATTTCCAAAAGCAAAGATTCAAACTCGTTGTCGGCTTTGTCTATTTCATCAATCAGCAATACACAGCCGTTCTCTTCTTTCAAAGCCTTGAGCAAAGGGCGTGGCTCCAGGAATTCTTCGGAAAAGAAAATGTCGCCAAATTCATGAAGCCGTTTAACCGATTCACTAAACCCTTTGGCACCTTGCAAGACTTCATCTAAGGCTTCTTTTAATACCTGGGTATAGAGTAGTTGCTTGCCATACTTCCATTCGTAGATTGCTTTTGATTCATCTAGGCCTTCATAGCACTGGAGGCGAATCAGTGGTAGCGCAAACATTTCTGCAGCAGTCTTGGCCAGTTCGGTTTTACCTACTCCTGGTGGCCCTTCAATAAGGATTGGTTTGCGCAGTTGATAGGCAAGAAATACGGCGGTGGCAATTTGATCGCTACAAATATAATTGTGAGCCTCAAAGCTTTCTTGTAACGATGCTACTGATGCAGCAATCTTTTCGATATCTCCCATGATCTTCCTTAATCCGAGCTGGTGGTACTTCTACTGTGTGTGTCTGAGTTAAACCGCGCACTCGCAGGGCGGGGACCTCGGGCACAAAGCCGGACATTATCCATTGGCAGGGCTGGCTTGTATAGGTTGCGTAGACTTTCACAGTGGGCTAGGACATGGTTCTGTATATGGGCACTTTTGTCGGTTTACGTCGAGTTGCGGGTACTAGGGGGAGGCTGCTTAAGAAGCGGCTAAAAGCCAGTCAAATAACCTTTTTAAAGCGGATGGTGATATGGACAAGGACGCTATGAAGCAAAAGTTATTGCAAATGCGTGAGCAACTGCAAATGACAGCGGCTACCAGAGATGGGTCTGCTCAAGTAGTGGAATTAGACCAGTCTAAGGTAGGCCGATTGTCGAGAATGGATGCCATGCAAGCGCAAGAACTGGCCAAGGCAGCTGTAGTACGTAGCCAACGTTTGCTGATTCAGATTGGCGCAGCACTTGAGCGTATTGAAAGTGACGAATTCGGTATTTGTCAGAACTGTGATCAAGATATTGCGCCGAAGCGCTTAGATGTAGATCCGACAGCGTTGCTATGTATTACCTGCGCTTCTGCGGAAGAGAGAAGGTAAATACTTCGACTAGTTGGTGCTGACCCATAGTTAAGTTATCCACGCCCTGGACCTAGTGTTGGGGGACTTTCTTTTTATCTTTTTATCTTTTTTCAGCAGTGCCTAACCTAGGTTGTTATTGCAAACGCGATCAATAACTTCATCAACAACTTCTTCCAATGAATAGTTGTCGCAGTTAACCGTATGGTCTGCATATTTTTCATAGAGGGGTAGGCGCTCATTAGCTAAGTGGTCTAGCGATGTGCCAGGCGCAGCTGCGATGCCTCGTTGTGCAAAGTCGCCTAGACGTTCACGTAGCTTTTCCGTGCTAAGTTGCAGGTAAACTATGATGCTTAAGTCGTGCAAATTTTCCATAGCTTGCAGGTTGTATACAGCGCTTCCACCGGTGGCAATGACCGCATTTCCTATGTCTAGCTGCTGAATAAGTTGGCCTTCAAGTGCCCTCAATTGATCAAAACCCTGTTGTTTTAGTATTTGCTCAAGTGTGCGCCGCTCACTGTTTTGCAGCAAAATGTCGGTGTCGATAAATTCCATACCGAGGCATTTTGCCAGGACAACTCCCACCGTACTCTTGCCTGCCCCCGGCATGCCAATAAGCGATATGTTGATAATGTATCTCCTCTTCCGCAAAACGTTTTTGGGGTGCGCAAATGGTTGGTGCAACCTAAATACATACACTTTTGTTAGTATGCTCCTTTGAAGAGAAAAGTTGAGGAGAATAAATTTGAAATTTTATGATTATCCAGGCGCACCAAATCCTCGCAGGGTGAAAATATTTGCTGCTGAAAAGGGCATTGAATTAGAAGTGGTTATGACCGATATGGCAAAGCGTGAGCATAAGAGCGCTGAGTTCATGAAGAAAAACCCCAGCGGCAAAATTCCTGTTTTGGAGTTAGATGACGGCACCTGTATTGGTGAATCAGTTGCCATTTGCCGCTATCTGGAATCTGTTCAACCTGAGCCGAATTTGTTTGGTCTGGATCCGGTAGAGACAGCTGTGATTGAAATGCATCACAGACACATAGAACTTGAGCTGCTGTCACCAATTGGTGCTTCTTGGGTTAACGGGCCAATCGTTGCCAAGATGGGTTTGGTCGAACCAATACAGGCGGCTAAAGAGCGCGGCGATGTAATGACTAAAAGTTTTTATAAGCGTCTAGATATTGCATTGGGTGAGCACCCTTATATTGCCGGAGCACGTTACACCGTGGCCGATATTACGGCCATTTGTACAATAGACTTTGCAACCAGGTTGGTAGGTCTGCGACCAGATGATGAACACCAAAATATTTGGGCATGGCACGAACGCGTCACAGCACGGCCAGCTGTTGTCGACTAGGGAGCCAAGGGCTTCTCTAGCTAAAGACCCAGTATATCCCCAGCTGCAGTGCAATAAGAACCATTGCCCAGATACGCAGATCGCGCCAGCGATCTGTTATTGGGCGATCGGCGATTACTGCTTTCTTCGGCACGATCCAAACAAGGCAGCCGAGAAAAATGAAAATACCCATTGAGATGTAATTGGCCCAAGCCACGGGTAAGTCAATCATGTTCGGCTCCAAGGTCGGTAGGTTAGAGTTGCAAGTTTTTCATCGCTAAGCTTTTCGGTAAACCCGCTTACCGTCCACAGTGCGATCATGGAGTAGCAGAAACTGACAAATGCTACATAGAGTAAGTTCCATTCCAGCGCGAGCAATAATACAGCCGATACCAATACGCCGCTGACCAAGGTCCATAAGCCGGCCATTGGGGTAGCTCTTTGAGTCATTGCTCCAAGTAACAAAAGTGCCAGCATCGGTCCTTGGAATAAGGACAGAATGGTTTGTAGGAACGTAAAGATACCGCCCAAGTCGCCAATAAATGGTGCAATGCACATGGACGATAGCAGCAGTACTAAGGTTAGGTAACGGCCGACTATGAGGTCTTTTTCGGGGTTGTGATTTTTTATCAGCACATGGCGAATGTCGCGGGTGATCATGAGTGACGTTGAGTTCACGCCTGAGTCAATAGACGACTGTAGCGCAGCAATAATTGCCACAAACATTAGTCCGGAGATGCCTGGTGGCAAGACGTTTTTTATCACCCAAGGTAGAGCCATGTCCGGGTATTCGATATCTGCTTTCATGACCAAAGCTAAGATTCCGGGGAAGACCACCAGCAGGGGTATAAAGGTTTTGGCTAACGCAGCAAACATCATCGAGGCACTCGCATCCCATTGGGTGCGCGCGCCGAGTGTTCTTTGCAGAATTGATTGGCTGCCAATCCAATAGGCTGGCGAGAGCACAAAGCCAAGCCCGAGGATAACGCCGGGCCAAGGAAAGTCTTCGCTGTCTGCGGGTAAATAAGCTTGGAGGTGATTCGGGTTGTCTTGGGTCAGTGTGGTTGCAAATGCGCCGAAGCCACCAGCATCAGAAATACCAATACCAACGATGAGAATGCCGCAAAGGAACATAATGCTGACTTGGATGGAGTCGGTGATTGCAACAGCCGCTAGACCGCCGGCGATACTATAAAGGCCGACTACGGTGCCTGAAACTAAAATCCCTACCCAAATTGGCCAACCTAGGTAGGTCTCCAAAGTAAGGGCTAAAGCCCACATGGCAACCCCCAATGCAAAGACTGCGAAGACGCTTGCAATAAGAGCCGCCACTACACGAACACCCTGATTGTATCTGAGTCCTAAATACTCCGGGATGGAATAAACCCCGGCGCGCCAATACAGTGGAATAAAAATGAGTGAGGCAATAATCATTGCGGGAATGGCGCCAATCCATTCAAAGTTGGCTTGAGCAATGCCCACGTTGTAGGCGTTACCTGAAGCGCCTACATAACTGTTAGTGTCGATATTGGTGCCAATAATAGACAGTCCAACCACCCACCAAGCCAAAGATCTACCGGCGAGAAAAAAATCGTGAGCGTTTTTCACCCGGCTACTTAACTTGATGCCGACAAACGTAATCAGTCCCAGATAGCCAATGATCACTGCGAGGTCTAATGAGTGCACTTGATTAATCCGTCGTTGAAGAAGCGTGATACTTACACATGTCAGGTTATAAGGAAAATATATGGTTTTTGCCAAAACTGCGGGCTAGTCGATATAATCAAGCCAAGTGCTGGGACTAAGATCCGTATTTTTGTCTATCTGAGTTTTCTAAAGTATGTCCGTATTTCAATCTGACCCTATTGTTTTAGGCTCTTCTAAACCCTTCGCCACAGGAGACCATCGGCTGTGCTTTAAGCACCCGAGTGATGGCAGCTTGTGTGTCAAAGTGAATCGCCAAGGCAAGGCCCAAGCACTTAAGGCAAATGCTCCTCTATACAAAAAGTTCAGATCTGTAGATAGCTTTGATGACAATAAAATTGAGTACCGAGCTTTTCAGCAGCCAGCGATCCGGCGTAACACACCGGATATTTGGCGACATATACCCCGTTGCTACGGCTGGGTTGAAACTGATATTGGCCCTGGTTTGGTGACTGATTTTTTTGGCGGCGATGATCAGGATGCTGCTGCGATGACCCTGGAGTACTATTTACAGGAATTTGGCAAAACTCCCCATTTATCTTTAGCGTTAGAGGAGTTTGCGATATTTTTGCGCCGCTATTTGCTTCTGACCAAAAACTTAATGCCGCATAATTTGCTGGTACTTAATTCAGACTCCGATAATACGTCGGCAGATTTGCGTTTGGTGTTAGTAGACGGCTTTGGTCTGTCAACGATATTCCCATTAGCTAAATACGTACCTTTGTTAGCCAAGCGGCATGTGGAAAAGCGCCTGCACTGGTTAAGTTACAGGATTTCTTGGGAGGTTAGTGACAGGAAGTTGTCTTGGCTTGAAGCTGAAAAAAAATTTATCAACGGCGCGGAAAATATTCATGTCTAATCAATTGTTGCGGGTGAAAAATAGTTTTAGAGCGCCACTGTTCCGTGCGCTTAAATGGCGGAAGGAAAAATTTCACTGCCCTGTATGTGATTATCGCGGCCCCTTTATCGACAAGAAGGCTAAGAAAAAAATTCGCTCTAGACTAAATGCTAAGTGTCCCTCTTGCAGTGCGATGGAGCGGCACAGATTTCAGTGGTTTGTTTTGCAAAAGGTTTTGGCCGGAGTAGATCTTGGTAGTTTGAGCGTTTTGCATTTTGCCCCGGAACCTTGCTTAGAAGATCGGCTGCGCGCTCAATGTGGCCGCTATGTTACAACAGATTTGCTCCGCACAACGGTAGATTGCCAGTTTGATGTAACGGCTATACCCTTCGACGATGAGCGCTTTGACCTAGTCCTTAACTCTCACGTTTTGCAATATGTTGAAGATGATTTACGCGCAGTGTCTGAACTTTCGAGGATCCTTAAGCCCGGTGGCATGGCGTTATTGCCAGTGCCGCTTCTGCATCTAAAAACTGTTGCAATGGAAGTCCCCGACCCAATTCTGGGTATGTATAACGAGCCCGGCCCCGACTACTTCGATCGTTATGAGGCTTTCTTTGAGCGAGTTGATTTACATTATTCCTCTGCTGAAGACGACCAGTATCATTTCTATTTGGAGTTGCTCAGCGCAGCTGAATTTCCTCTTAAGCTCAAAGATATGAAGTATGGCGACATTATTCCCGTATGCTATAAGGGGTAAATTCTCAGTGCTAAGTGGCACTGTCTGGCGTAGCATTTTGAGATCAATACATGCTTCAGGGTGAAGGTAAGAAAATACTTTGGTGGGGTAGATTGGGCAATTATGGTCCAGATTATCCGCGCAACCGAACGGTAATAGATTGCTTCGAAGCCACTGGCTATAAGGTAGTGCCCTTTCAGCCCGCTATTTCTGTGTTAGCTGATTTAGAGGCCGCGCTAAAGAACTTCCAAGACGTTGTAGCAGTGTGGGTGCCGTGTTTTCGTCAGAGGGATGTCGCTGCTGCCGCGAGATGGTGTCGGCGAAATGACGTGCCGTTGATATTTGACCCTTTAATCAGCGCTTTTGATAAACGCGTTAATGAGCGGCGCAAGTACCCGGCGGATTCTTGGCGCGGTAAGAGATTGCTGGCTTGGGAACGTAAAATCTTTGCCCAAGCCGACCACGTGATAGCCGACACTCAATGTCATAGCGAATATTTTTCTGAACTTCTTGGCTTCCCCGCTGCACAAATTTCAGTAATACCAGTGTCCGCGGAAGAGGCTCTTTTCTACCCACGAAATCTGCCACCCAATCCGCAGCCCGAGGCTTTGTTCTTTGGTACTTTCATCGGACTTCAGGGAGCTCAGTTTATTGCTCAATCTTTACAGCATTATAACGGTAGCCCTTTCCAACTTACCTTTTTGGGTCAGGGTCCAGACCGTGTGAGGTGTGAAGAGATTTGTAAGCAATGCAAAAACCCGCTTATTACGGTGTCTTTCGAGGATTGGATACCTTTTGATAAATTGCCTGAGAGGATTTGCCGAGCTGATCTTTGTTTAGGCGTATTCGGTATTGGTGAAAAAGCCGCGCGAGTTATTCCAAACAAGGTTTATCAGGGATTGGCTTGTGGTAAAACGGTGCTGACCATGCGTGGAGATGCTTATCCATCTAGTTTGCAAAAGCATAGTTTAGGCATTGCTTGGGCCGAACCAGGTTCCCCTGAGTCTATTGCTGCTGCGATTGCTGATCTATTTTCCCCGGAAAAGTTGGCCAATACACAATCTCAAACCGTGCCTCATGAGACCTATATGAAGCACTTCTCAAACGACTCTATTCGTCAAACCCTGGGTCAATTGCTTGGTAGTTTTAGGGCTTAAAGGTTATTGGTCTGCCTGCTGGTCGCTGATTTTCGCAAGAGTAGTCTGTATACCCTTATGCCAATCTGATGCTTGCACGCCAAAAGTTTGGCTGAATAGTGTAGTGCTTAGTGCTGAACAAGCCGGTCGAGGCGCGGCTGTGGGGTATTCTGCAGTAGACAGTGCGGAGATTTCTTGGGGGGTTTGCATGTCTCGTGTCGTAGCCGCCGCAAATATCTCGTGGGCAAATTCGTACCAAGAGATAACTATTCCCCCAGCATAATGATAAATACCCCAAGGGCACTCGTTTCTAGCTATGCGAGGTAATGTTTTGATAATTGCGTTAGCTAAATCTTGCGCATAGGTGGGTGTGCCTAGCTGATCATTTACAACACTTACATGGTTACGTTCGCGCCCTAGCCGCAGCATCGTCTTAAGGAAGTTGGCTCCGTGTTCAGAAAAAATCCAGGCGCTTCGAATGATCAAGTGTTTACAGCCGCTTTTGCAAATAGCCCGTTCTCCCAACATTTTTGTCTTGCCGTAAACACTTTGAGGGGCAGTTTCGGCACTTTCTACGTAGGGCGCATCGCTGGCTCCATCGAATACATAGTCTGTTGAAATGTGCACAAGAACGCTGTCGAATTCGCCGCATACGCCGGCTAAATTTTTTACTGCTTGATGATTCAGCATGTCGGCAATAGCAGGTTCGCTCTCGGCCTTATCTACTGCTGTGTAAGCCGCTGCATTGATGACTACGTCTGGTTTGTGCTGGGCGAAAGTTCTTCGTACTTGTTGGAAGTTGGTGAGGTCGCACTCGTCTCGAGAAAACAACTGTACTTCTATGCCTAGGGGCGCTTGCGGCGCGAGTAGTTGCTCGGAGAGGCATTGACCAAGTTGACCATTTCTGCCCAACACTATGACTTTCAAAGTTTTACATCTTTTAGCAGGGGTGCTGATGCATCTCTTGCCGACAAAATGGGCTCTGTAATCGGCCAAGAGATATTCAGCACTGGGTCAGACCAAAGTATCGCCCCTTCGTCTTCTGGGTCGTAGTACTCAGTACATTTATATTCGAACTCTGTTATATCACTAAGGGCTACAAATCCATGAGCAAAACCGGGTGGTATCCACACTTGTTTTTTGTTTTCCTCTGACAACTCGATGCCTATCCATTGACCGAAAGTGGCAGAGTCTTTGCGAATGTCCACAGCCACATCAAATACAGAGCCTCGTATAACCCTAACTAATTTTCCTTGGGGTTTTGTCCGTTGAAAGTGCAAGCCTCGCAGTACTCCTGTAGATGAGCGAGAATGATTATCTTGCACAAACTCCTCACTAATGCCCGCTTCTTCTAAGTACCGTTGCTTATTAAAGTTCTCTAGAAAAAAACCTCTGTCGTCGCCGAATACCTTCGGTTCAACGATAATGCAATCTTGCAGTTTGGTCTTTTGGATTAGCATCAGGATTCCCCAGCGAGTTTTTGTAAGTAAACGCCATAGCTAGAGTTTTTAAGTTGTTGTGCGCGTTCGATGAGGCGTTCGGTAGTAATCCACTGATTTAACCAAGCAATTTCCTCTAGGCAAGCGATCTTTAGTCCTTGTCTGTGTTCTAACGTTTGAACGAATTGGCCTGCTTCTATCAGTGAGTCGTGTGTGCCAGTGTCCAGCCATGCGAAACCTCGACCAAGTAACTCAACCGATAAGTCGCCGCGATCTAAATAAGCAATATTAACATCCGTGATTTCTAGCTCACCTCGCGCAGATGGTTTCAGCGACTTAGCTATATCGATTACGTTGTTGTCATAAAAGTATAGGCCGGTGACCGCGTAGGTGGATTTTGGCTGCGAGGGTTTTTCTTCAATGGAAACTACCTTCCCAGCTTCATCAAACTCTACAACACCGAAGCTTGACGGTTCAGCCATGTGGTAACCGAATATACTGGCACCTGATGTTTTTGCTACAGCAGCGCCAAGCTTTTCTTGGAAGTGTTGGCCATAAAATATATTGTCACCCAGCACCAACGAAACGTTTCTATTACCTATAAAGTGCTCGCCGATGGTGAATGCCTGAGCAAGGCCGTCGGGACTTTCCTGTACGGCATACTGAAGATCAATGCCAAACTGAGAACCGTCCCCAAGGAGGCGTTTATAGCTTTCTATATCTGTAGGTGTTGAGATTAGGAGTATTTCTCTTATGCCTGCCAGCATGAGCACCGAGATGGGGTAGTAGATCATCGGCTTATCGTAGATAGGTAAAAGTTGTTTAGAAATGCCCAAGGTGATTGGGTGTAGGCGTGAGCCTGTGCCTCCGGCCAATACAATGCCGACAAAAGAATGACTCATAAGTTTTCTCCAATTCTTTCTAGTCGGTATTCTCCAGACAATATGTGTTTACTCCAGTTAGGATTGGCAAGATACCAAGCAACGGTTTTTCGCATACCGCTTTCGAAGGTCTCTTGCGGTGCCCAATCTAGCTCTCGCTGTATTTTGCTGGCATCTATCGCGTAACGTTGGTCATGGCCAGGGCGGTCTGCTACGTGAGTTATTAGGTCTTTATAGTTGATAACGCCAGCAGGTTTGTTGGGAGCCAATTCTTCTAGCAAATCGCAGATTGTTTCTACCACCTGCAGATTTTGTTTTTCGTTGTGTCCGCCAATATTATAGGTTTCTCCAATTTCGCCATTGCGCACTACACTTAGCAGCGCTTTGGCGTGATCCTCAACATAGAGCCAGTCTCTGATTTGTGAGCCGTCGCCGTAAACAGGTAGAGGTTTGCCCGCTAGCGCATTCAAAATCACGTGCGGTATGAGCTTCTCTGGAAAATGAAATGGACCGTAGTTGTTTGAGCAATTCGTGATTAATGTTGGCAACCCATAAGTCCTATGCCAGGCTCGAACTAAATGGTCTGAACTGGCTTTGCTTGCCGAATAGGGCGAAGAGGGAGCGTACGGTGTCTCTTCAGTGAAAAAATCTTCAGGGCGCTCAAGATCGCCAAATACTTCATCGGTGGATACGTGATGAAAACGAAAGGCATCTTGCGCCGCTTTTGGCAGCGCTTGCCAGTAGATTCGCGCTTGTTCTAATAAAGTATAGGTGCCAATGATATTGGTCTGCATGAAGTCGCTTGGACTATCTATTGAGCGGTCGACATGACTTTCTGCTGCAAGGTGCATTACTGCGGTAGGTTGGTGTTTTGTAAAAACTTCAGCAATGGCGGCGGCGTTGCATATATCCACTTGCTCGAAAACATAGTTTACATGAGTGTTAACGGATGCCAGAGATTCTAGGTTGCCCGCGTAGGTCAAGATATCCACGTTGACAATTTCAATGCTGGGATAACTTAGGGCGTGACGGATTACATTACTGCCGATAAACCCAGCGCCGCCTGTGAGCAAAATTTTCATATTTTTTGATTGCTAGTTAGGCTTTTTTACCCTGCTGCACGCATAAAGCGTGCATTCATATGCAAGTATCCATTCGGGCACGGGTGCTTGGCCCAAATTTCTTGCCAGGCAGCTGTACCCATCGTAGCGGCGAACTGTTCTTCACGAACAGCTTTGCTCTCCCAGCGAATGATCCAAGTCACGTTGGGTTGTCCGTTAGGCGAAACTTTAGGCGCTGTTCCGGCAACTTCTGCTTCCAGGTCACAGTCCACCCAAAAGTCGATAATATTCAGGTTGGCTTTGAGCCAAGGTACAGCTAACTCCTCAGCCCAGACCTTATAGGCTTCAAAGCTTTTAGGGTCGATGGTGTAGTCTCTGATTTCAACAATTGCATCTGTCATGCTTTTCTCTTTGTATTTTTCGAAGTTGTATTTTTGAAAGTTTTGTTTTGAAAGCTGCGTTTTTGTAAGCTGTGATTGTGCAGGCTAAAAGGGCTTTAGGCTTCCGCTAATGCTAACGTTTCAAGCACGTATGCAACCTGTTCACTCCAAAACCATAACCCCGCGCAGATTACTATTAGCGAGAACGTTATTGCTACTCGTTCTAAGATTACTTGTTTGTTCATAAATATTTTCTCTTCAATATTCCAATATTCCAATAGAAGGAACGCTACTTAACACACCCTAAGGTTCGCTTTTCGGCTGCTTTAGGAAAACCCTATCCAGCGGCCAGAAGCCGCAACGGTAAACCAAATTGAAATGGAGGTTACGGCTATCAACTTAAGAGTCCAAGGGTTTATCGTGTCATGTGGAAATTTGAGCAATGGTCTACGAATAACGTATACGAAAGCGATTCCTAAACCCAAGCTGGTCATTTTTGCCCAGAACATTTGGTTGTAGTAGAGCTTCATTGCAACCGCCGAACTCATAAATATGCCGCTAGTCATCACAATGACCAATGCAACATTGAACCACTTTTGGGTATTTTCAATAACTACTTGCGAGGGTATATCCTTCAGCAATATGTTCAATAACCTTAAATCGCCAACTAATACCATGCCGCCTAGCATGGACATGCCTAAGAGGTGGAACATTTGTACCACGGCAAAAACGCCCCCATAGGCTTTTGAAATATCTGCCAAAAGTGACGTATCTAACCAATCAAAAAACGGATATAAATCCACTGCGAACTCCTATCAGCTTAGCTATTGCTCAAGAGCAGCCAGCTCGTTTACACAACCTGCCGCCCAATACATAAATTCCGGCAGTTGTTTATGGCAGTCGAACCAGTCGTAAGCGATGGTTCTGCCGGTAATTACTACGCCTGACCACAGTACTAGTGATGCTGCCGCGCCCATACGGATACGCTTTGGCGGCACTGGGTCCAAGTCCCAAGTGCCACTTGATGCCTGCATCTTTGCTCTAAACATAAATGCGTTAATGCCTGCCAAAATTAGCAGCACAACTTTGATTCGGAACCAAATACTTTGGGTTGAGCGCACGGGTATGGCATAGAACAGGAGGAAACCGGTAATTAACATAACAACAAAACCAATCATCATAGGTTTGTCGAGGCGCTGAGCAATCTTTGAAGCAGGTACGTTTGGAAAAATAACCCCCAGCATGCGTAAATCGATAACGCAGAGCATGCCAAGAAAAACCATTAACGTTAGGACATGGGTAGCTTCAATCCAGGAGTAGACGTAAATAGACTCGTGTATGCCAGTGCTCCATTGATGGGTGTCTAGCCATTGAGCAAATGTCAGTAAAAGTTCGTTTAACATTAAGGTTCCTGATGCGGTCTATGTGTTCTCATGTGATTCAGTGCTGAAGAGTTTTACTAGGCCCTAAGCATTTCCCTTTGAGCGAAATGCTTAACAAAGGGATGAAGGCGATTCTTCTATAATTCCTCAGTGCCCAGATTCTACTTGGCTGGCTTGATGTCTTGCCAGAACTTAATTCTATGTTATTCAGGGTCAATTTTTATACTGACATTCTCCCTAGGATGATTGTATGCGGCGTAACATGGACTCCTGAGCACAGGACATGACTAATTTACCGTCGGTAGAATAAATTTCCCCCTCATTTAGACCGCGCCCGTCTGCAGCGGCAACACTGCGCTGATCGAATAGTAGCCATTGACTAGGGTCAGTGTCAGCGTGAAACCAGCAACTCTGATCTAAGCTAGTCATTCTGTGGGTTTGCATGGGTATGCCGTGCGGTATTACTGAGTTAAATAGCAAGGTGGCGTCAGATAAATAGGCCAGCGCAATTTGGCCCTCGCGGGTAGTTAATTGTTCGCTGCGATCAACCGAGTATGGTGTGCGCATCCATAAACGTAACTCTGGCGCCCGATCTTCAATGAATTCGAGGAATCCAGCACTGGCAAATTCTATTTGCGTACGACCATCTTTAATCGGTGGAAACGGGAAGGTTTCTTCGCCACGGGCTTCTCTTTGAGCAATCAACGCTTCTGGACTATCTACAGCTGGCATGGTCTTTTGGTGCTCATCGCCAGCTTCCGCCACTTTAAATGAGGCGATCATATGGAATACTTGGTTGTCTCCTTGGCTGGCGGTTATCGAGCGCGTGTCCCCCCACTTCCCTGAACGCAGGCGTTGGACCTGATATTTAAGCTTAAGGTCAGGATCGCAACGCTGTAAAAAGTAGGCATGGAATGAGTGGGTCACCTTGGGTTCGTCCACCGTGTGTAAGGCCGCGCATAGTCCTTGGCCCAACAGGTGGCCGCCGTAGACGCCCATCATTCCATATAGCTCGGCTTTCCCCGTAAACAGATCCGGTTGGTCTGCTGCTTCCACCCTTAGGTGGTGCAGTAAATGCTTGGTAGGGCGTGTGTGCATATTCATTAAAACTCCGAATTGTGATCATGCAAATATGCTGGCTATAACCAATACATTCGCCCGGCAATAATTGCCCTCTGTTGGGACGGCGTAACAGAAGGCCTTATAGATTATGAAATTCTTGCTTTAGCGGTAAACCAATTTGCCGTGTTAGCGCATAGCTCCAGGCATTCCGCCATCAATGACCATAGTTTGGCCCGTGATTGAAGAAGAGGTAACAAAAGTTAGTACTTGATTTGCGATGTCATAAGCTTGTCCTACCCTGCCAAGTACAGCTTGGTTTCTGGCGCCTTGGGCGACATTGTCCGGTAGACGCTGAGCCATACGGGTATTTTCAACTAGTCCGGGGGCAATGCAATTCACTGCTACATTTGGTGCCATGGCTACAGCGAGGCAGCGTGTCAAATGGTTGAGGCCTGCTTTGCTTGAGGAATAGGCAATACTACTGCTGCCGGGGCTTATACCGCCAGCAGATGAAATATTAACAATATGACTGTCTGGCCGTGCTTTGAGTAGCTTGGCACCAGCTCGGGCCAAAAGAAATGGAGCGCGTAGGTTTGTTTCTAAAATACGGTCCCAAATATCGGCAGTTAAATCGTCTAGGTTGGGAAATGGAATACCAATATTCCATGCGGCATTATTAACCAGAATGTCTAAGCGAGCATATTTTTCCTCAACTTGAGCCATAACAGCTTCAATAGCTTCTGGGTCGCGTTGGTCTAGTTGCACGGCCCATGCGTTACCACCGGCTTGACCGATTTCTGTTTCCAGTTTGGCAGCTGTTTCTGCGGCGCCTACATAGGTAAGGATCACTTGGGCGCCATTTTCGGCCAGACAGCGAGCAATAGCGCCGCCGATGTCGCCAGATGCTCCTGTGACTAAAGCGACTCTGTTTTTAAGGTCCATACATTCTCCTCTTCCTTTTTGTGTGCGGCTGTTAGGTCATTTCCAGACCTAAAGACAATGAGTAGCATTTGTCTCATTTAGCCCGTGATAATAGCCCAGTTGTGACGCTTAACAATATTAGCCTTAGGAGCTGGTGTATTTTCTCTATAGATTGGCAAAATGCCAGCGGCTCTAGATTTCTTTACCTAAATCTTTAAGGCCGCATTGTTGTTACTTTATCCAGTCCAAACAAAGTTATAGCCTGACTCTGGGCTGCACCTGAAGAAATTCAATAGCCCGCACAAATCTTTATAAACAGGAATGCCCATGTCTCGCCCAGCACCTTTAATAGATATCAAAATTGTTGATCTTACCCAGGTATTTGCCGGCCCTTATTGCACCTATCAATTGGCCTTATTGGGCGCTGGTGTGATCAAAATTGAACCGCCGGGTGGAGAACAAACTCGCTTCGGAGGGAATTTGCCTGACCTAGCAGCTCAAGGTTTGGGGCTGGCTTATTGTACGCAAAATGCTGATAAAGATAGCGTGGAACTAGATTTGAAGACGGCTGCGGCGGTGCAGTCAGTACTGGCATTGGCCGCTGACGCAGATATTTTTGTGCAAAATTATCGTCCTGGCGTGGCTCAACGGCTGGGTCTGGGTATTGATGCCCTGCGCCAAGTAAACCCGCAGATAATCTACTGCTCAATTTCGGCCTATGGTGGAGAGGGCCCCGTAGGTCATCGTCCTGCCTATGATCATGTGGTGCAGGCTATGAGTGGCATTATGTCCACTACGGGAACTGATGAAATGGGTCCTGTCAAAGTGGGTGCACCCTATATCGATTACGCCACTGGGCTGAATGCTGCCTTTGCTGTTATGGCTGCGCTACGCGAAAGAGATCGTACTGGAGAGCCGCAGACTGTGGATATCAGCATGTTGGATACTGCTTTGAATCTCATGGCAAATAATCTCGTCACTGTAGCAACTACCGGTGAGGATGTACCAAAGCTAGGTAATGAGGCCGCTAGTGGTTCACCCTCGTCGGGATGTTTTGTCGCGGCAGACGGTGTCAATATTATGTTGGCGGCGAATAATGAGCGGCAGTTTGTCGATTTGTGCGCAGTATTGGGTCATCCAGAGTGGTCTCAAGACCCAAGGTGGGCTGTACCGAAGGTGCGGCGCGATCACTTTGATGCATTGCGGAGCGAAATTGCGAAAGCGTTTCTTAGTCGGCCAGCGGCAGTTTGGGAAACCCTACTTGATGCACAAGGCGTACCCGCCAGTCGCGTACGATCACTGAGCGAGTTGCTTGGGGAAGGTCAGCCTCAGGCAAGGGGGCTGCTTGCAACATTGCCGGTTGGGTCCGAACAAACCAAGGTGCGGTTGCCCGCAATAGGCTTTCGCCTCAATGGGCATAACCTGCCTCCCACTCGGCCCCCGAAAAGTGTGGGTGCTGATAATGAGCGTTGGTTGCCTGACGAAAAGACTGTCTGAGTGACGAGCATTTTCGCCGCTAGTGGTTACGGCGAAAAGCCCGCAATTAGACTATTAGGCCGGATCTGAACTGTTGCTCTTATCCACACTAAGTGCGTGGGTTCTCTGGCCTCCAGCCAACGCCATTAGGCCTGCCATAATCGCAAGGTTTTTGACAAAGTTCTGTGTTTCGTGTGCTTGTTGTATACCGGCTTCAATATTCCAGAAGTCGTGCATTACTACACTTATGACCAATGTTAGACCTGCTAGTATGAATGCCGTAAATGTTACACGGTAACCAGCAATTAGCGCTCCAGCGCCCCCAAGTTGCACGATGATCGTGAGTACCAAGAAAAATGGGATGAAGATCATGCCGTGTTCCTGCATGTAGTCAGCATTACCTTGGAAATTGGTGATCTTACTGATGCCCGGTATAAGAAAATACACACCCAAGAGTACTCGTCCGACAACGCCTGTATATGTCTGCAATGTGCTAATCATTAAAGGTATTTCCTATCTAGTTTTAGTGTGTAACTGGTCTGCGGCAGCCAGTAAGAATAATTGGTGGTTGGCGGTCAGCTATCGCTATTGCCAGCCGGAGCGGTCGTATACTTTAACCGCTTGGGCTTGGCGTTGGCCTAAAACCTGCACATCTACATTATCTTCTTTGAATCTACCAAGCTTTGCCACGGGTCCAGTGGCTGGGCCCAAAATCGGGTACTCATTGTTGCCTTCGGCGAACAGTCGTTGGGCAAAATCACTTGTTAGGTACTCCAAGAAGAGTACAGCGTTATCTTTGTTCGGCGCGTATTTGGTGATGCCCGCCCCACTGATATTAACGTGGCTACCGCGTTCACCTTGGTTTGGAAAAATCACACCCAAGCTTGCTGCAATAGCTTTGTCTTGAGCTTTTTCAGAACCTAGGATGCGCCCTAGGTAGTAAGTGTTCGCTATCGTAACTCCGCACTCACCAGCGGCAACAGCTTTAAGCTGAGCGGTATCGTTGCCTTGGGGTGACCGGGCAAAATTGGCTACCACTCCAGTGGCCCAAGTTTCAGCGGCAGTTTCGCCACTGGCTTCTATCAGCGCACTCATTAGCGACAAGTTGTAGATATTTGATGATGTACGCATACACACTTGGCCGACTAAAGCAGGGTTCGCCAAGTCTTCGTAGTTGTTAACTTCTATAGGTAAGCCGCGCTTTTTGTTGAATGCTATAACTCTGGCGCGTTTTGAAAGTCCATACCAGAAGCCGTCTGCGTTGCGCAGATGGGCAGGCACTCGCTCATTCATAGTCTTAGATTCAATGGCCTGAAAAATGCCTTTTTCTTGAGCCCGCCAAATGCGACCTGCATCTACGGTGATTAACATATCGGCTGGACTGAATTCGCCTTCATTAACGATACGTTCGATCAACGCATCGCTACCACCCTCAATCAAGTTAACTTTAACGCCCGTGAGCTTGGTAAAGTGCTCGTATAACGCCATATCTGTATCGTAGTGGCGAGCGGAGTAGACATTAACCTCGCCATTAGCATGGGCAAGGTTCTGTCCAAGCAAACTAAGTAGGATAATGAACGCGGCGCATATTCGAACTGAAGTTTGTATTGTTGGGTAAATCACTATTATTTAGCCTAAATGAGAATGGTTATCATCTAACTATAGATTATGGCTTCCACGGAGGCAAAATTTATATCTACTAAAGCGCCTATTGGCAGAACCTTTTCGGTAATGGTCTCGACCCGCATTTGCTCGCTACCAACTGTAACCAGGGTTAAGTAGCGTTGGCCTAAGAATCTTTTGTCGCTTATCACTCCAGGGCCCGATGATGGCGTTAACTCCAACGTATGCGGGCGGATGCCGAGAGTGACGGTAGCACCTTCCTCTAACAGCGCACTTGCTCCTTGAAAGCCGCTTTCGCCAGAATTTATTTCCAGTTCCTGTCGGTTATTGACACAGCTGATTGGAATATTGCCAAAATTGGTTTGAACCTGATCTCCAAATACCCTGCCTTGGATAGATTGAAGTCCACCGATAGTTTGGGCGACAAATGCATTTTTTGGTGACCGCCAAAGCGCTTCGGGAGTCCCCAATTGCACTGCCTGGCCGTCTACTAAGACCAAAATACGATCAGCCATATCCATTGCTTCTTCCGGGTCGTGGGTGACCATCAGGGTTGGCGTGCCCGCCGCTTTTAGCGTGAGCCGCGCTTGTTCACGTAGTTTACGTCGCAGTGGCGTGTCAACACTGGCGAAGGGTTCGTCTAGCAACATTACGGCGGGCTCAGTGGCTAATGCGCGAATTAATGCCACTCGCTGTTGTTGTCCCCCTGACAATGTATGCGGGTAGCGCTGCGCCACATCGACCAAATCTACACTGGCCAGCTGTTCCTCTACTGTGACTCGGCGCTGAGCTTTACTTTGGTTGTGTAGGCCAAATGCTATATTCTCCGCCACGGTCTGATGTGGAAATAGCACGTGGTCCTGAAAGACTAAGCCAATAGGCCGTTGCTCTGGTGGCGGGTTAGTAGATGCATCAGCCATGAGTTGATCGCCAAGATAGATGGCACCGTTTTGTACCGGTTCTAGGCCTGCGGCTATGCGTAGTAGGGTACTTTTGCCGCTACCAGAGGGTCCTAAGATGCAGACTATTTCGCCATCAGTCACGTTTAGGTCAATATTACTGAGGGCGGTTTGGTTACCGAACTTATGGCTGATGTCACGAAAGGCTATCGTCATATTTGAAGTACTTTTTGCAGTTCTCTTAAAGGTTTAAAAGCAAAGGGCATACTGCCTTAATGTCCGTTGCCGTGCATGGTATTTACAAAATAGGGACGTTGAAATTTGACGCAAAATCATTCGCCGATTTGGATGTCGGGTGTGTTACTGATCGCTATTCCAGTGGCTCTGCCCATTGGTGTTTTGCTGTATTCGCTGTTCCTGCCCTTGGACGTTAGTAGTGAGAGCGGTGATGTATGGGTGCATATCCGCCAGACTGTATTGCCTACCTACTTATACAACACCTTTGCGCTGATGGCCTTGGTCGGCTCCGTGGCAACTATTATTGGAGTCGGTACTGCTTGGTTGAGCGCAAATTTTAGTTTTCCTTTAAGTAAGATTTTAACTCCTGCGCTAGTCCTTCCTTTGGCGGCGCCAGCGTATGTAGTGGGTTATGTTTACGCTGACCTTTTTGAGTTTGCCGGTCCGGTACAAGGCTTTTTGCGCACCGCATTTGATCTCCAAGGAGGCGAATACTACTTCCCGTCGATTCGCTCCTTAGGTGGCGCAGGTTTTGTCATTGCCCTGGTGCTCTACCCATATATTTATCTACTTGCTCGGTCCAGTTTTATGCAGCAGTCGGTGGCGCTGCATGAAACTGCTCGTGTGCTGGGCGCTGACAGTAAGCGCGTATTCTGGCGCGTTGCCTTGCCTGTAGCTAGGCCGGCGATTGCCGGCGGCATAGCCCTAGTGCTCATGGAGACCGTCGCAGATTACGGCGTGGTCGAGCACTTCGGAGTACCTACTTTTACCTCTGGTATCTTTCGTACTTGGTACGCCATGGGCGAGCATTCAGCTGCACTACAATTGGCAGGATGGCTGTTTGTAATCGTTGCGCTATTGGTTGTAGCCGAACAATTCGCTCGGCGTGGGCAACACTTCAATCCGGTAAGTAGGAGCACGCCTACTGAACTCGTACCGCTCACCGGTGTAAAAGCCATTGGCGCTACCATAACCTGCACCGTACCTGTATTGCTGGGCTTTGTTTTGCCTTTTGCCGTACTGCTTAATCATGCGCTGTTGGAGGGTGATCCCATGATCGGCAAAGGCTTCTCCGAGTTGTTATTTAACAGCGTGTATGTGGCCGGCATTGCAGCAATTCTCTGTGCTTTGGCCGCACTGTGGCTGAACTACGCACAACGTCTGCGAGCCAGTACGGGTGTCAAACTCGCTGTGCGTACCGCGACATTAGGCTATGCAATACCCGGCATGGTATTGGCGGTGGGGCTACTTGTGCCTCTAACATTTCTTGATCGGGCATTGAGTGGGTTTTTACGCGATAATTTTGAGATCGTAGGCGGGCTTTTTATAACGGGCACTGTAGCCGGTTTGATTTTTGTCTATGTGGCGCGTTTTTTGACTGTTGCCTATAACAGCAGTCATATGGGTATGGCTGCGTTGCATTATAACCTCGACGCGGCAGCGCGCAGCCTGGGCGCCACTCCAAGCCGGGTGCTTAGTGCAATCCACCTTCCTTTACTCAGACCGGCGGTTTTGACGGGTCTTCTATTAGTTTTTATTGATGTGATGAAAGAACTGCCGGCAACGCTGATTATGCGGCCGTTCAACTTTGAAACCCTAGCAACTAGAGTTTTTAGACTAGCCGCCGATGAGCGCCTTGCTGAGGCTTCAACGGCAGCCTTGAGCATCATTTTGTTGAGTCTAATTCCCACTGTAATGATATTGGTTACAAAATCGATGAAGAATCCTGAATGATTCTTAGGTTGCGTGCCTTAACAGGGGTAAAATGAAGGTCTGTCAATCAAAAGTGGAAGCTCGTGAGTCTCAATCTGGGAGGACTAGGTCTCAAAGTACGCAAATTTGCTTTATTTAGTTATGAGGTAGTGCAGTGGTATTCATTCACCCACCAATCGTTAAGTGGGGTCGAGTTTGAAGATGAAAAGATAGTAGTTGCGAATTCAGTCCTCGATGTGAAACCAGGCTACCAGTGGCGTTCGTTTAGCATGGGATTACATGCACCGATGGTCTTTTTCGGTCTTTTTCGTATGGGTCCTATAGACAGTCATTTCGTTTACGGGCAACCCTGGACAACCGAATATTCCCTTGTACGAGCTGTTTTGCTTGAGTATCGCAAACAACTGTCTATGAATCCTGTGCAGATCTATGAAATCTACGAGCAAGGACTAGTTGAGGCAAAAGTACCCTTCAAGTCGTTGTGGTTGCCTTTGGTGCGTTTGTTCGGTCCACGCAACGCTAACGGCAGTAAATAAGCTAACCTCGGCAAGGTTTTCGGCTCAGCAGGCAATTACTCTTCACTGCACGTTCACCCGAACTCGAATACTCTTACGGTCAAATTTTTACAAATGTGAACTATTTGTTTGCACTTTTTGATGTGACTGCGGAGTAAAAACTACCGTTTGGATCCATCAAAATGCGGCGGAATTTGCGACGCGATGCTTAAAGTCGCGCATTACTAAGTTAGAAATTGGTAATTCATTGAGGAATTTGTATGGTCGCCAAAGCGCCTAACACCCTGCTATTTATCTTGGGTAATCAGTTGTTTCCCGTTGACCAAGTGCTTGCGCTGAATCCAACGGGAATATTTATGGCTGAGGACTATTTTCTTTGCAGCCATTTTAAATACCACCAACAAAAGATAGTGCTGATATTGGCAGCCATGCGAGCTTATGCAGATGAACTGCGTGCGGTTGGCTTACAAGTGCATTACACAAAGCTCAATTTAGATTGCCAGGTGGCGATTAACGACGCTCTTGTTGATTGCTTTCAAACTAATAATTACACCGAGCTTCTGCATTTTGAGGTTGAAGGTAAAGCTGCCCAGACCAATTTAGCAAAGGCTTTATCTAGCGCCGACATTGTCGCTAAGGAAATTGCCTCGCCAATGTTTCTGTGTGACAGGCAACGTTTTGAGAGTTTTCTTAAAGGTCGTAAAAAGCCGCAAATGGCCGCTTTTTATAAGGCTGAAAGAATCAGATCAAATAGTTTGATGACCCCAGAGGGCAAGCCTGTTGGTGGTCAGTGGAGTTTTGACGCGGACAACCGAAAAAAATTACCCAAAGACGTGTTCCCGCCACAACTGCCAGCCATTGTTCACAACAACCATCTCGACACAATCGTAGAATTGGTGAAAGAGCACTTTGCACAACACCCTGGGAGTGCAGACGACTTTGCGTGGCCTACTACCCGAGAGGGTGCTCTTGTTTGGTTAGATGATTTTATAGCGCACAGACTAATTGATTTTGGCCCTTATGAAGACGCAATGCATACGCGCTCGGATACAGTTTTTCACAGTGTCCTCAGTCCTCTCATGAATATTGGGTTATTGGTTCCGAGTGAAGTTTTGCAGCGTGTTACTACTGCCGCGCAAACACGCGATATTCCGCTGCAAAGCTTGGAAGGTTTTATTCGCCAGATAATGGGTTGGCGCGAGTTTGTAAGAGGTATTTATCAAAACTTTAGCGCCGAGCAGGCGAGCAAAAACTATTGGTCCCATCACAGGCAACTAACACCGGGTTGGTACGATGCCAGCACGGGTATCGTGCCCTTGGATGACTGTATTGAGACCGCACAGCGAATGGGTTGGTCCCACCACATTCCCCGACTGATGGTTGTCGCAAACCTCATGACGTTATGCGAAATAGAGCCCAAGGCCGCCCATCGTTGGTTTATGGAAATGTATGTGGATTCTGCGTCATGGGTAATGGGTCCAAATATTTATGGCATGGGTATCTTTAGCGACGGAGGTATTTTTGCCACTAAACCCTATATTTGTGGTTCTAACTATTTGCTTAAGATGAGCAACTACCCCAAAGGTCCATGGTGCAACGTGGTAGATGGCTTGTATTGGCGTTTTATTGAAAAGAATCGTGAGTTCTTTGCGCAAAACCCGCGTTTGGCGCTGATGCCCAGGGCTTTAGACCGCTTGAGCGATGAGCGTAGAGAGATAATCTTCCCTGCAGCGGAAGAATTTCTAAAAACCAACACTTATTCCTAAGTTATCTGTTAAAACACTGGGAATTAGGTAGCTACGGCCTATACTTCCGCGATGACAGAAAACCAATATATTCTCCCGGATAAATTTACCGGCCTGCCGCTTCGCCCAGAGTTACAAACTCAGTTAGAAGTTATTAAATTCAACACCATGACAGCGGTGCAAGCTGCTGCGTTACCGAAAATACTGGAAGGTCGAGATGTGGTCGCTCAAGCCAGTACGGGTAGTGGTAAAACCGCTGCGTTCGCGTTGGGTTGCTTGCAGAAGATAGACGCTAAAGCTTTTCATGTGCAGGCTCTGATTTTGTGTCCAACTCGGGAACTTGCGGAGCAGGTGGCGCAAACTATGCGTAGTTTGGCCGCGCAAATCAGTAATACCAAAGTGCTTACCTTATGTGGTGGTGTGCCCTTGGGTCCCCAGATTGGTTCGTTATCTCGTAGTGCGCATATTATTGTGGGTACGCCTGGTCGAGTACTTAAGCATCTGAATAAACAAACCCTGCACCTTCTGAGTATTGATACTTTGGTGTTAGACGAAGCAGATCGCATGTTAGATATGGGGTTTGAGGACGAGATTCAAGAAATACTCAGCTATATGCCGCCGACGCGACAGAATTTACTTTTCTCTGCGACCTACCCAGATGGGGTTAAATCTATTCGTCGGGTTATGGGTAAAGACACAATTCATATCAATGTGACCCAAGAAGATAATAAGCCAGAGATCGGAGAGTATTGGTTGCCAGTAGATAGACACGACCGAGTTCAACCATTGTTGGCTGCCATGCGGGTTTGGGGTGGAGCACTGAACCTGGTCTTTTGTAACACCAAGATTGACTGCGCTCACGTGTGCGAAACATTGGTTGCTGCGGGTTTGGACGCGGTCGCACTGCACGGAGATTTAGAGCAGTTTGAGCGCAATCAAACTTTGGTGCGGTTTGCTAATGGTAGCGCCAATGTATTGGTTGCTACAGATGTTGCCGCTCGCGGATTAGACATTGATAACGTTGACGGCGTGTTCAATTTCGAATTGCCAACTCATGCCGAAGTCTACATACACCGAATTGGTCGTACTGCCAGAGCAGGTAAGCAGGGTGTAGCTATTAGCTTAGTCGCAGACAGAGAGATGTCACGGTTGAGTGCGGTGGAAGAATTTTCTGAAGGAAAGGCCATGCAGTTGTGGGAAGTGCCTGCTGATTTGCCTGAAGTGTTGGACGCGGATGAGGAAGGCGAAGGTCTACGAAGGCCGGGTGTCTATACAGTTGAAATCAATGGTGGTCGTCGCAGTAAATTACGCCCTGGGGATATCTTAGGTGCGCTTACTGCAGACAAAACTGTGCCTGGTGATGCCGTTGGCAAAATCGATTTGATGGATAATTTGACTTATGTGGCTATTCGTCGCGATGTCACGCCCGCAGCCTTGAACTTGCTAAATGGGGCGAAGATTAAGGGCCGGCAGTATCGTGCTCGCGGAGTTGGTTAGAGCCAACAAGTACTAGCGAGCCTTGTACAGCACCGGCCTCGCAGGTAGGCCGGATGTTAGGCTGCAACGATTTGAAGTTACAGCCAGCGTCTAACGTGCTGGGTTGCGTCGTCGTCTTGGCGTGCCACCGCCGCCACGTCCACCATCGCTGCTTGAACCTGCACGTGGTCCAACGCGACCATATGGACTAACGTTTTCGTTAGTACTGGTCAGTGTGTTGCCGTTAACGTTGCTACTGCGGTTATTGTTTGCGGGATTTTCCGAGCCTTGAGCCTGAGCTTCGCCACTTCTGCGGTTACCATTACTGTTTCCTGTAGAGTTGCCTCCCTGCCCAGGTTTGCCGCTACTGCGACGGCGACTGCGATGGCTACCACCTTGGTTTTGACCTTGACCTTGGGTGCTTCCTTGTCCGGGCCGACGGCTGCGCTGCTGGCCCTGACGTCGCTCTGCGCGCTCACTATCTTCTGTTGGCTTAGAAGTCTTGTTGGGTAGCTCAATGTCGAGTTTAACCACATCAACTTTGCGTTTGGTTAAGCGTTCAACAGCCCTGAGGCGGCTGACTTCTGCTGCGTCAACTAATGCCCAGGCAATGCCCTTTGCGCCTGCACGCGCAGTTCGACCAATGCGATGTACATAACTTTCTGGCTCGTGGGGCAGTTCATAGTTAAATACATGTGAAACGTCACTGACATCGATGCCTCTTGCAGCAATGTCTGTGGCAACTAAGATCCAAGAATTACCGTTCTTAAAGTTCTCCAGCGCGCGCTGTCTTGCGGCTTGAGTTTTATTGCCGTGAATCACTTCAGCTACAAAACCAGCACCGTTGAGTTGCTTAGCAACTTTATTAGCACCGTGTTTTGTACGCGTAAATACAATGGCCCGAACAAGGTCCTTGTCTCTAAGTAAGTGCTCGAGTACCACCCGCTTGTTTGGTGTGCTAACCATAACTGCGCGCTGATCAATTTTTGCTACCGTAACTTCTTTTGGAGATACGTCCACACGAACGGGTTCGTCTAAGATTTCTTTTGCTAGGCGACCAATTTCGGTAGGCATGGTAGCTGAAAACAGTAGAGTCTGGCGTTGCTTTGGCATTGCTCCAACAATTCTGCGTACGTCTGGAATAAAGCCCATATCCAACAGTCGGTCGCATTCATCTAAAACTAAGAATTGAGTTTCGCTAAGGGTTACGTGGCCTTGATTCATTAGATCTAACAGCCGACCCGGTGCAGCAACCAATATATCCACGCCCATGCGTAACTTCTTAACTTGTGGGTTTTGATTAACCCCGCCAATAACGCAGGCAAAATTCATTTTTGTGTTGCCTGCAAGTTTGCCAAGCTCTTCGTGAATTTGAATCGCTAGTTCGCGAGTAGGCGCAAGAATCAGTGCGCGTGGGTGACGAGGGGTGCAGCGCATTTTTGCTTTGTTTGCTGCCGCAGCCTTAATTAGATTTTGCAGCAGTGGCAAACCGAACGCCGCAGTTTTACCCGTGCCGGTCTGTGCAATTCCTAACAAGTCTCTGCCTGCTAAGACATCGGGTATTGCCGCTTTTTGAATGTCGCTGGGTTCGGTGAAACCTAATTCGGTTACGGTTTCGCAAAAGCTACTGTGCAGGCCAAGGTCTGCAAAGACTCCATTAGTCATATTTTTTCCTGGTAAGCAAACACTCTCACATGCCGTAATCGAAAGCGTTCGAGTCCTGGCATCTAGGTGGGGTCGGCTTGTTGATGTTCGCTAACCAGCAATACGCTGGAGAGGGTGGTGCGGGACTAGGTCACGCGGCGCGCAGATTGAGGCTTGGAGGTGTAGAAGTCAAGGGTTTGTCTTGATACAGCGTCTGTAAGGCTAGGTTTCACAGCTGTTTTAACAAAAAGCTACCAAAAGCACTTCTTATATGTTCGGGAGTACATTAGTCCGTTACTGCCGCATCGTGGCATCTGGGTGTGCGGGTGAGGACCCAGCTTACTAAATAATTGAACTAAGCTATGATTCTACCCTTGAGAAAAATAATTATGCGTTGGGGGTGTTTATGACTAAGTCATGGGTTTTGCGCGGTTTTGCGGCGATTCTAATTATGCTTTTAGCATGGGTTGGTTATGGTTGGCCGACTTCAACATTTCAAGCGGAAGACTATTTGTATTTGTCTGATCAATATGAGGTGACAATTCGCCGAGATACTCGTGGTGTACCGCATGTTCTGGGCACCACTAATCCTGATGTCGCCTTTGGATTTGCTTTTGCTCAGGCGGAAGATAACTGGCAATTGATAGAAGATTCCATGCCCTTTTATCGTGGCAATAGTGCTCTGTATGTTGGTCAAGATGGCGCAATTACAGACTTTCTTGTGAAGTGGCTGGGCCTGTGGCGAACCATAGACGAAAATTACCAATGGGATATTAGCCCAGATGTAAGAGCCTATGTTGAAGCTTATGCAGATGGCATTAACTATTATGGCGCGACCCATCCTGATGAAGTAGATGAACGGATTTTGCCTGTCTCGGGCAAAGATGTTGTAGCGGGTTTTATGCTGCGCCATCTGCTTTTTTATGGTTTTGAGGGCAGTATTAAGGAGTTAACCAAGCCGACTCGACAGCGCGCGGTGAGTGAAATTATTCGTCCTGCACAGCAGCTATTGTTGCCCAGTGATGATGTGCAAGGTGCAGAGCCTTTATTTGAACCGCCTGCTATTTTGCAGCAAGCGCCTAATGAAATTTCTATCGGTGGCGTACCCATCGGTTCTAACGCTTTTGCTATAGCGCCGAAGATCTCCGCGGAGGGGGCTACACGAATAGTGATTAATTCTCATCAACCCACTACCGGTCCTGTGGCTTGGTATGAAGCACATCTGAAGAGTTCTGAAGGTTTGAATGTGATGGGTGGTTTGTTTCCCGGCACTCCTATGGTGAGTGTGGGTTTTACTGAAAACCTCGCCTGGGGTGCAACGGTGAATAATCCTGACCTTGTTGATGTATTTGTCTTAGATATAAATCCGCAAAATCCCAATCAGTATCGTTTAGACGGCAAATGGCTAGACTTAACCGTTAGCGAAGTAGCTATTGATATCAGGTTATGGGGTTTTTTCCCTTGGACCGTCAGTCAGGAAGTGTTGGCTTCAAAACACGGGCCAGTGCTGCGAACGGATCATGGTGTATACGCCGTTCGCTATGCGGGTATGGGTGAACTACGCCAAGTTGAGCAGTGGTACCGTATGAATCAGGCGACGGATTTTACCCAGTGGAAGGAGGCAATGTCATTGCAGTCATTTGCCAGCTTCAATTTTGTTTACGCTGACAAAGAGGGCAATATTATGTTTTTACATAATTCCCTAACACCTAGGCGCGACCAACGTTATGACTGGTCATTGTATTTACCTGGTGACGATGCATCACTGATCTGGAAGGAAAACTTACCCTTTGCCAGTTTGCCCCAGGTCAGTAATCCGGCCTCGGGTTATGTGCATAGCGCCAACCAAACACCCTTTAACGTTACCGCAGCCGCGGACAATGTGAAAATTGAAGATTTTGCGCCAGAACACGGCTTTCAAATGGATATGACCAATCGCGCAGTCCGCGGTTTAGAGCTCTTTCAGTCCTTTGGTCCAGTGATCAGTAAAGAAGAATTCTCGGCTATTAAGCATGACAAGTACTATTCACCTAATACTGACTATGTCAGTTACTTAAAGCAGATTGCCAACGTTGAATTTACTGACGCCAAGCGTAGGCGAGCGCAGCAGATTTTGGCGGATTGGGATTTGGGTACCGATTTAGAAAATACCAGTACAGCTTTGGGTACCTGTGTGTTTTTGGCAGCTCAACCGAAGACAAATAGGCACGAAGACGGTAAGGCAGAGATCAGTGAAATACTAGATAGCTGCATAGGTGGATTAGAGGGTGCGGTTGGGCGCATGAATCCACCTTGGGGAGAGGTGAATCGGCATGTGCGCGGAGAACTCAATTTACCAGTTGCAGGTGGGCCAGATATTTTGCGGGCCATTTATGGGCGGGGTATAAAAGAAGACGGCTACTTAACTAATGTTGCTGGCGACGGCCTTTACTATCTCGTTGAATGGGATGCATCGAAAAAACTCAAAGTTGAAGGCGTACATCAGTTTGGTAGCGCAACTTTGGATGAAACGTCACCCCACTACGCGGACCAAGCCGAAGACTATGCTTTAGAGATACTCCATGACCCTTGGTTCAGCGAGGCGGCATTGCAGCAAAATTTGCAGCGCGCTTACCGTCCTGGGGACGACTATTAGCGGCTAGAATGGAATAGTTTTTTTGCACACTATTGGGTGTGTTTGAGTATCAATTAATAAGAATTGGAGAAACAATAGTGAAGTCCTTGAAGTGCCCGGTTGCCACATCTACTGATGCTCAGGTGCCTCTTATCATCTATTTAGATTTTAAGAGTCCCTATGCCTACTTGGCGGTTGAACCAACGCGGAAAATGTTGGCAGAAATAGGGGTTGTTGCAGATTGGCGTCCATTTGTTTTGGATATTGCGAGCTATCTGGGCTCCGCCAAATTGGATAAGAGTGGCAAGGTGGCCGAACAAAGCCGTAGCAAAGAGCAGTGGTCTGGCGTGAAATATGCCTACTTTGATTGTCGACGTTATGCCAATTTAAGAAATATGACGGTTCGTGGCACAGTAAAAATTTGGAACACAGATTTACCGGCAGTTGGCTGGTGGTGGGTAAAGCAACAAGAAAGTTTGGCGCAGCAATGTGCACCTGGCAGCTTATTGGAAAAGTATATCGACGCGGTTTACGCGCCTTTTTGGCGGCGTGAGTTTGATGCTGAGGACATCCATGCAGTGGAACAGGTGTTGCTCGACGTGGGTGCAAGTGTTGATGGCTTTAGGGACTATGCAGAAGGTCCTGGCTTGCAGGCTAATGCACAGTTTCAGGCAGACGCGTTTGAATCTGGTATTTATGGTGTGCCGACTTATGTCTTACCGAATCAGCCCTCGTCAGTCGACACCGCTGGAAATGAACTAAAAGACGGTAAACCAGAACAATTTTTCGGCCGCGAACACCTGCCGCTCATTCGCTGGTTCTTACAGGGGCAGTCTGGCGATCGGCCAGATGTTGCCTACGAGGTGGGTGAAGGTGCACAGCTTCCACCAGATGAGGGTGCGGGTGATGCTAGGCTAGCGGTATATATGGATGTCAAAGCGCCGCAAAGTTACTTAGCTCTGAACGGTACCTTGGCCATGGCTAAGCAAAAAAATATCGACTTAGATTGGCATTTTTTTCGCGGTCAACCTTTGCGCAAGCCTGCGGTTGAAGTTGCAGATGAAGATCGCGGGTCAATGCACCGCCGCATTCGCGGTGAATATATTGCGCAGGATATGCAACGTTATGCGCCTCACACATTAGAAGATCTATACGTCCAAGAGTACTCTAGCGCACCGGCTTTAGGTTTGGCTTGGGCTAAAGCGCACGGCTCTCAAAAGGATGTGGATAGCTATGTGAGAGATATTTTGCATCGGTTTTGGCGCTTACATGACGATGTTGATTCAATTGTGAGTGTGGAAAGTGTTCTCAAACATACGGGCTTGGCGACAGAGGGTTTTGCGGCATTCGCTGGAGGGGCGGGTTTGGCTCACTTGGAGCAGACATCAGTTGACGCTCAAAATCTAGGTTTGTCGGTTAGCCCAACCTACTTTATTGGCGCTGAACCGTTTCAAGGCCGCCAGCATTTGCCCCTACTGGCTGCTCGTATGCGATCGCGATCTTAGGTTATTAGCTAAAATTTGCGCGCTTGTGTTGACAGGCCACTGGACCATTGGTCAGTATCTTCGCCCCTGAATCTGAAGTAGCTTTTCGCTGCTCCGATTGTGGCGCGCCGATTTTGGTAGAGGCAAAGATCATTTTTTCTAAGAGGTAACATTATGAAGACAAGAATTACGGAATTATTTGGTATTGAGCACCCAGTTATTCAAGGGGGCATGCATTATGTTGGCTTAGCAGAGATGGCAGCTGCAGTGTCTAACGCAGGTGGCCTCGGCATTATTACTGGGCTGACACAAGGCACGCCGGAAAAGCTCGCTAACGAAATTGCGCGCTGCCGCGAAATGACGGATAAGCCGTTTGGCGTAAACTTGACCTTTTTGCCTTCCCTTACACCTCCTGACTATCCGGGCTTGGTTAACACTATTATTGAAAGCGGTGTTAAAGCAGTGGAAACAGCGGGCAACAACCCTGCGAAATGGTTGCCTCAATTAAAAGAAGCAGGCATCAAAGTTATCCATAAGTGCACCTCGGTTAGACACGCGCTTAAAGCCCAAGACATTGGTTGTGATGCTGTTTCAGTAGATGGATTTGAGTGTGGTGGGCACCCTGGCGAAGACGATATTCCTAACTTCATTTTGCTGCCTAGAGCGGCGGATGAGCTGACTATTCCATTTGTCGCATCAGGTGGTATGGCCGATGCGCGTTCGTTGGTTGCCTCGCTAGCTATGGGCGCTGAAGGCATGAATATGGGCACACGTTTTATCGCCACTAAAGAAGCGCCAGTGCACGAAAACGTTAAACAAGCGATTCTTGCGGCCTCAGAGTTAGACACACGTTTGGTGATGCGTCCGCTGCGCAATACAGAGCGCGTGCTGACAAATGAAGCCGTAGAGCGCCTGTTAGTGAAAGAGCAAGAAATGGGAGCGGATCTTAAGTTTGAAGATATCGCTGCTGAAGTAGCCGGCGTATATCCGAAGATCATGATGGATGGCACCATGGAAGCTGGCGCATGGTCATGCGGCATGGTCGCAGGTCTTGTTTATGATATTCCATCAGTGCAAGAGTTGATGGATCGAATCATGGGCGAAGCCGATACATTGATTTCAAAGCGTTTGGCGGGGTTCGCTGCGTAACGTAGATTTACCTTTTAAATCTGCGTTTGCTCTGTCCCGAGCCATTGGCTCGGGGCACTAAACATCTTCCTAAAACAAAATTTATCTACTGAAAACTACAGAAGGAATTGATATGCGCGAAGCAGTCATCGTTTCAACAGCCCGTACACCTATTGGTAAAGCCTACCGTGGTGCATTTAATAGCACGCTTGGTCAAAGCCTTGGTGCCCATGCCATTAAGCACGCGGTACAGCGCGCAGGTATTGATCCCGCCCAAGTAGAAGACGTAATTATGGGCGCGGCTCTACAGATGGGGAGTAGTGCTTTTAATACTGCTCGTCAGTGTCTTTTGGAAGCAGGACTTCCTGATAGTGTCCCGGGCCAAAGTATAGATCGCCAATGTTCTTCAGGCATGATGGCTATTGGTATTGCCGCCAAGCAAATTATTGCTGACGGAATGGATGTTGCTATTGGCGGTGGTGTTGAATCTATTTCAACCAACCAAACCGGCGATATGTTCACTACACCAAGCCCGTGGTTAATTGAAAATCAGCCTGGCTTGTATATGCCAATGATTGAAACCGCAGAGATTGTTGGTGAGCGTTACGGGGTAAGCCGTGAAGATCAAGATGCTTACGCTGCGCAATCTCAGGCTCGTACTGCTGCGGCTCAACAGGCTGGTGCATTTGATGATGAGATAGTGCCATTGGCTTCGGTTATGAAGCTGATGAATAAGGAAACTGGCGAGGTCAATGAAATAGAAATGAATCTGGATAAAGACGAAGGCAATCGTCCAGGTACAACCTATGAGAGTTTGTCAGGTCTAAAGCCAGTATTTGGCGGTGGTCAGGTCATTAAAGAAGGCAGGCATGTTACCGCCGGAAATGCTTCACAGCTATCTGACGGTGCCTCCGCCTGTGTATTGATGGAAGCTAAGGTAGCTGAGCAACGTGGACTTCAGCCGTTAGGCGCGTACCGTGGCATGGCTGTTGCGGGTACTCAGGCTGATGAAATGGGTATTGGCCCAGTTTTCGCTATTCCAAAGTTGTTAGAAAAGAATGGCCTTACCATGGATGATATTGGTCTATGGGAATTGAACGAAGCATTCGCTGTACAGGTCGTTTATTGCCGTGACAAGTTGGGTATTCCTGATGAGTTGCTCAACGTAAATGGCGGCGCCATTTCTGTAGGTCACCCTTACGGTATGTCAGGGTCACGCATGGTTGCCCACGCTTTGATCGAAGGTAAACGCCGTGGTGTTAAGTATGTTGTAGCTACCATGTGTGTTGGCGGCGGCATAGGGGCGGCAGGTTTGTTCGAAGTTCTATAACTGGAACTAGCACTAGCATTTGCCATTACTAGGTGCTGTTGTAAAACAGCACTAGCGCTAATCAATCCGGCAAAGTGCGCGAGATCCGGTGAAGCTGAGACGGCCGTCTCAAATGCGTAACATACTAGCCCGAAGGACATTTAGTTAGGCGATTAAGAAGGCCGGACTCTAAGCCGAAAAAAAGGAACATAATGAACACATACAACTCTCCCACAGAATTTTTGGCTACCACACTTGTCGATGGCGTTTTAACTATTACGCTCAACCGACCTGATGCGCTGAATGCTTTTCGGCCCGAGATGTTGCAAGGTATTGCTCAGCTTTTAGACGCGGCTAACACCGATGCTCAGGTGTCTGTTGTAATTCTGGAGGGCGCGGGCCGAGCGTTCTCCGCCGGAGTTGATTTGAAAGTGCTGCAAGGCACCGAGCCTATGGGCGGTAAAGTGGGCGATGTTTTTGACGCGCCTGCCAAGCGCGCGTATCTAGCCATTCGAGGTGCGCGTATGCCAGTTATTGCAAAAGTCCACGGTGCGTGTTTTACAGGCGCTCTAGAGATAGCCCTGCACTGTGATTTTATTTATACCACCAATACTACTAAGTTCGGTGACACTCATGCCAAGTTTGGCCTGCGCCCAACATGGGGGATGACGCAAACACTAGCTCAGGCGGTTGGCTTGCGCAGAGCCAAAGAGCTTTCTTTTACGGCAAGAACATTTTTAGGTGCTGAAGCGGTTGAGTTAGGCATGGCTTGCGCCGCCGTTGAGGACATCGAGGCGTTAGATGAACTGGTGGCCCAACGCGCCGCTGACATCGTTGCGAATTCATCATCTGCAGTGGCAGCCATAAAGGATTTATACAATATTTCTCAGCAAGGACACGGAATGATTGATGCGTTAGAGGCTGAGCTGGCCCAGGAATATCCGCAAATTACTGATACTTCGGAAAGGTTAGCCGGGTTTTAAACCGGCTTTTGAATTCTGTCTTGTGGTTTATGGCAGTGGCGAATAGTCTGTCTTCGTCATAAATACCTTGTCGATATTTTCTACTAAGCGGCCTTCGCTAATAGACGCTGCATAGACAGTTTGCCACGCAGGGTCTGTTCCAAACGCTTTCCACGCGACTGCTGCTTCTGCAAGACTTGGGTGTGCTACCAAATAAACTAGGGTGTTAGGCAGCTCTAGTGGTTTCCAATAACTAATATTTTCAATGCCATGCTTGGCGAACAGCGCCATAGTGTGATCTCTAAAACGTGTTTCCAATGCATCCAATTTTCCTGGGAAAGTGGTGTATGTGCGTAGTTCGTATACGCGCTTGTCTGAGTGTTGTGCGTGCCCTCCATGATCATCTGCAAAACTGCTTGAACTAGAGAAAGCTAACAGTGCGCTGCCAGCTAGTATGGAAACCTGGCGAAGTATTTTTGCTGTGGTTTTTTTCGTGAACATTTTAGTGCCTGTGTTGGATGGGAGATTTGTACCAGTTTGCTGATTTTTAGTTATGTCGTGACTTGATTCAAGTAATCGTTCATTAACACTATGCCTGAATCTGTAAGCTTATGGGGCTTAGTGCCATTCGCGTTGGTATCAGCATTATGATTGTCGGGTTTAGTGTAAAGGTAAAATAGAGGGACGTTCTCTCCTAACAGCTGCCGAGCGAGGGTCTCTATTGGTTCAAGGGCAAAGTACTCGTCGAGGCAGGTGTTTGTTCCCTTATGAGGATCCTTCATTGCTCCTATATATTCTGGAACCTAGCAGCGCCGCGAATGGACACCAATACATTTGTGTATGATGGAAGCGGTGAATAACATATACAAATGTATTAGTGTCGGATACAGGATACAAAAATGAGTATTCAATATCAGGGCATATTCTCAAATAAAAACATAGACTTAGGGTCTATAGTGGCACTAATTGGTAAGGCCAACGCGACGCTAGCTAGGTATGACGGACTACCGGAAAGCCTAATAAACCCTGACGTTATGTTATCCCCTTCAGTCATGAAAGAAGCAGAGTTATCCTCAAAAATAGAGGGGACTGTTGCCACAGCTAATGAACTCTACCAACATCGCGGGTGAGGAGTTCAAGCTAGGAAAATATGCTGACATACAAGAAATACTAAATTATCGAAACACACTGCGAACAGCAGGGCAGAAATTGGGAGCTGGTCCCCTATCCCTCCACTTGCTTAGGCAAATGCATGAAAACCTGATGCAAGGTGCCGGTGGACAAGATAAAAATCCTGGGCAATTTAGAGGGACTCAAAACTGGATTGGCCCTCGAGGTTGTACAATAGACAAAGCTACATACGTCCCGCCGCCCCCAGTTGTATTATAAGAGCTTCTCGAACAGTTTATAGATTCGTCAAATCAGCTTGATGCTTCATTAGACCCAATTGTTCAGGCAGCGGTATTGCATGCCCAATTTGAATTGATTCACCCATTCGATGATGGCAATGGCAGAATTGGACGAATAAGGGTGCTGGCATAATTGTCGATTTAAGAGCGTCCAAAGGCAGTAGACCTGCTTTGTTGTCCTTTGAAAATCTTTGGCATATCACAGACCAGCAATAAACAGGCCCAAACCCTTATTCATGGCCCGCTAGATGCCCAAACTCGGAATTGACAGATTCTCATACCTTTACTCCCCACCTTTTACACTGCACCTTTGAGCGGTAAGCTCAGGAGATGGGCTTTGCTCAACATGAGTGCAACTTGTGATAGGGATAGGGATAGGGATAGGGAGAGAGATATGTATAAAAAGTTTGTTTTAGTTTTAGGCTGTTTGTTCGCTGCTTGCTTAGCGCAGGCTGATATTAAGCGTACTGCTTCGGGTCAACCTGACTTATCCGGCTTTTATGACAGCGGCACACTGACCCCACTGAATCGCCCCAAAGAGCTGGGCGATAAGAAATTTATGACTCGCGCCGAGGCTGAAGTGCTGAAAAAGATGAGTGGCTTGCTGCAATCAGATGCAGACAAAGTCAGCGATCCTAACCGTGAAGCACCGCCCAGTGGCGGTGACGGTCAGCATGGCTTTGGTGCTGGCGGAGTAGGTGGTTACAACACGTTTTGGGTTGACCCGGGCAGTGATGTCTCTGAACTTAACGGTCAAATTAGAACATCCATAGTCTACGCTCCTGCAAATGGCCGGCAGCCGGCAATGACGCCTCGCGGCATGCAAGCTATGGCGGACAACTTCAGTTCGTTTGCTTATACCAATGATGGTACTGCGTCTTGGCTGAAGAAGGGTGGTCATGGCCCTTTTGATGGCCCTGAAGATTTGGCGTTAGCCGAACGTTGCTTACTTGGTTTTAGTGCCGGCCCTCCCAGTTTGCCCGGGTTATACAACAACTATAAGCGCATTGTGCAGACTGAAGATCATATAATGATTCTTCTAGAGATGGTCCACGATGCCCGGATTATTCGTATGAACGCCGAGCATGGCCCAGCTAGCCATCGCACGTGGTTGGGCGATGCAATTGGTCGATGGGAAGGTGATACCTTGGTGGTTGAGACCACTAACTTCCGTAATCAAACAGGTCTGTATGGAGGCGATGAAAATCTCTATTTGATTGAGCGTTTTACGTTACAAGAAAATGGCGACCTGCTTTATGACTTCACGGTTAAAGACGACACCGCGTGGACTCAGCCTTGGAGTGGTGCTTATGTCTGGCAGGCATCCCAAGGTAAGGTTTATGAGTATGCTTGCCATGAAGGAAACTATGCCATGGGTAATATCTTGCGTGGTGCGCGTTTGTTAGAAAGTGAAGCAATAGCCGAAAAGACCGCACAACGCTAAAGCCTGAAGAACTAAGCCGTTTTGTAGAAGTTGATTGGGGAGTACATTTTGGAATTTGATATTAGGCCTGCCAAAGATGAAGAGATGGGCCAGCTTGGATTGATGGGCTCCTATTCCTACGCGGGTGCTTTTGGCGACGGCGAAGATAATGTTGTCGCCACTAGCACTAAAGCTGAGTGGACCCTTTGTGCATTTGATGACGCTGTTCGCACTGATAAAGATCAAGCCACCATGGCCACATCATTCTGTGCATTCCCTTTTACCACTCGGGTAAACGGCAATGCTATGGCTATGGCAGGTATTTCAACGGTGGGTACGCGTCCTGAATATCGACGCATGGGCCTGCTACGCAAAATTATGACTAGGGCGTTTGCTGAGCAAAGAGATCGCGGCCAGACCATTGCCGGACTTTGGGCCTCTCAAGCTGCTATATATCAGCGTTATGGTTTTACCCATGCTGGTCTAAATAGAAACTATGCCGTAGACACGGTTGATATTCAGCTGGCTGCGGATCCCGCGAATGCTGCGTTGGCGCAGCCTGTAGTGAACCGATATACCCCGGCTCAGGGGTTGGATGCGGCGCGTGAGGTATATAAAAACTTTATTGCCCAACGCACAGGCTACCTACATCGGGGTAAGTCGCTTTGGCTGAATAGTACCTTAGATGAAACCACTCCTGATGGCCCCGTTTATATTGCCATAGCCGGTTCTCTTTACGCACCCCTTGGATATGTTGTTTACACCTTGCGAGCCAACCTAGTTGATAATCGGGCGCGCGCTCAAGAAATAAAAATCCGTGACTTTGCGTGGTTAGATTTAGCCTCCTATCAAAGTCTTTGGCGGTTTATCGGTAAGCATGACTTGGTCGGGCGTGTTACTTGGGCCAATGCGCCTATGGACGATCCTGCATTGGCATTATTCCAAGAACCCAGAATGCTCCACAGTCAAGATACTGAAGCCAGTTGGTGGCGCATTGTGGATGTGGCTGGCGCGCTGTCTCAGCGCGGTTACGATGTAGAAGCGGATATCAATATTGGCGTTGCTGGCGACGATTTGGCGAAATGGAATAATGGCTGTTGGCGCCTAAGCACTGAAGAGGGAGGTGCTAAAGCCAGCGTTGCGGCGAGTAGCAAAAGCGCAGATGTAACTTTATCTGTGAAAAGCCTAACGTCTTTATTTTGTGGTATGTATCGAGCTCGAGATCTGGCTAATTGGGGGTTGATTGACGGTGACGCCTCTGCAATTACTCGACTAGACCGCTTGATGGCTACCCAATACGCTCCTCACTGCCCTGACCATTACTGATCAGTGTGACTAGTAAGCTAGATAATCCCGCTGAGTATCTGCGACCCGAAGACAGGTTGGGGCGAGTATCGATAAAGACTAAGTTGGCCCATGGCGTGGGTTCAATGCCAGGCAACTATAAAGAATTTGTCTTCAATACATTTTTGTTGCTCTACTACTCGCAAATTCTAGGTTTGTCTGCAAGTTGGGTGTCATTGGTGCTGGCGGTTACGCTCATCATTGATGCCATTACCGACCCGCTGATGGGCGCTATTTCCGATAACTTTAAGCCGCGCCTGTTTCCTAGTCTGGGGCGTCGCCATCTATTTATGTACATGGCAATTCTGCCGTTAGGCATATCTTTATTTTGCCTCTTCTCTCCGCCAAACTGGGAAAGCCAGCAAGCATTGCTTGCATGGCTGTGCTTTTGGGCCGTCGCCGCGCGGTTAGCGTTTACTCTTTATGTTGTACCGTGGGCAGCGCTGTCTGCAGAGCTGACCGACGACTACGAAGAACGTACCAGTATTGTTGTTTATCGTGTTGCCATGGCGTGGGTCGGCGGCATTGCTTTTCAGGTTCTTGTTTATTCATTTGTAATGCAAGACATCGGCGAGAGTTATGGGCAGCTAGATGCCAATAACTATCCTGTACTTGCTTTTTGGTTAGCTGGTTTAGTGATGCTTTGGGCAACTATTACCACACACTTTACGCGCGACCAGATCCCCTATTTACGTCAGCCTACTGACCCCACGCCACTCAATTTGCAGTTGTTTTTAACAGAAATTCGGTTTGCTTTTGCGAGCAAGAACTTCCGCTTGTTTTTTTTCGTCTCGCTGACTTTTTTTGCAACGGCAGGCACTGGCGCTGTATTTGATATATATATGAATACCTATTTTTGGGAGCTGCGTAGCGAAGATCTGCGCTGGCTTGGTCTGTCCATCGTTTTTGCGTTTGTAGCGTTTGCTATTACTCGCTCCCTACAAAACCGTTTTGGTAAGCGTGATATTGCTGTTGTTTGTTTGGTGCTATTGATTATTACGTTGGTGACAAAGGTGTCTTTTCGGTTCACAGATGTTTGGCCAGCTAATGGCGACCCCAAATTGCTGCCATTGTTGGTGCTGTTCACTTGTATTCAAATGTTCTTTGTAACACTGTTCTCGGTCATGGTGGTGGCAATGTTGCCCGACATGGTTGACGAACAGCAATTGTTAGTAGGCCGCCGCCAAGAAGGCGTTTTTGCATCCGCGTTTAGTTTTGCCAGTAAGACCACTGCGGGCCTTGGACTATTTGTAGGCGGGTTGTTGCTTGAGCATGTTATTGCGTTTCCAACGCAAGCTACGCCTGGAGAAGTTGGCGCGGATACTCTAATTACTTTGGGCGTTGTTGACGGTCTGTTAATACCTTGTTTCTTTTTTCTACCGGTGTATCTACTCAGTCAATACTCGTTATCCAAAGAAAAGCTCGCGGTTATTCAGGCTCAGTTACCCCAGCAATAGGCGCGTTGGTGAGTGATAGTTACTTGCAGGGCCACTTGGTAAAATTTTTTGTGGAAGCGAGATTTTAGTTTTAAAAATGTAAGGAAGTTCGATGTTAGAACAAGTGCATCCATCGTTAGTGGGTATGTGTGAAGAGCGTTTAGAGCGAGTTACGCAATGGCTAGAAGAGCAGGTTAGTGGCGAACGTTTAGCCGGCGCTAGTGTGATGATTGGTCGCCAAGGTAAAATTTCTTATCTGGAAGCTGCGGGTTTTGCGGATAAGGAAATAGCGAAGCCATTTAGCCAAGACAGTGTGGTGCGGATATTCTCTATGTCCAAACCCATCACTTCAGTCGCTGCAATGATGCTCTACGAACAGGGCTGCTTTCAGCTAGATGACCCCGTTGCTAGATATATCCCTGAATTTGCTACAACACCTGTTTGGCGCGGTGGTGATGCCAGCCTAGATGAGACGGAGGCGCAAACCAGCCCCATGCTCGTGAAGCACCTGTTGTCACACACTTCGGGGCTGACCTACGGCTTTATGCAAAGCAATGTTGTGGACGCGGAATATCGGACCCAAGACATTGAGTTTATAAGCTATAAAGATAGCCTTGCCGATGTCGTTAATCGGTTAGCTAAGATTCCATTGATTTCTCAACCGGGCAGCCAGTGGAATTACAGTGTCTCCACAGACGTATTAGGTCGTCTTGTGGAAGTTTGGTCGGGTATGCGTTTAGCTGATTTTCTGCAGCAGCGGATTTTCACACCACTACAAATGCATGACACAGACTTTCAAGTTAAAGCTGAAAATCAGAATCGTTTTTCCGCCTTGTACGGTCCTGCTAATGGTGTGGATATGAGCAGTGTCGGTAAAGCGGGCCTTGATTTAGCAAAGGTTGAGCAGCGTGGTTTAACGCTCCAAGAGGGGTCGGGTAAGTCACGGTATTTCAAAACAACAACGTCCGATTCTGGCGGCGGCGGTTTGGTTGGCAGTATCGGAGACTATGGACGTTTTTGCCAGATGCTGCTGAACGGTGGTGAACTAGACGGCGCGCGGCTACTAAGCCCAACGACAGTGCGTTTTATGCGCACTAATCAACTACCAAACGACTGCGATATGGCGGCTATGGGGCAACCGGTTTGGAGTGAGACCAGTTACGATGGTATTGGTTTTGGTCTAGGTTTTGCCGTGGTACTAGATCCGCCAACGGCATCCATTATCACCTCCAAAGGTGAGCATCACTGGGGCGGGGCTGCCAGTACATTCTTTTGGATTGATCCAGTGGAAGATCTGTTCGTGGTTTTCTTTACGCAGTTGATACCGTCTTCTACTTACCCGATTCGACGTGAGCTACGTGCGCGGGTTTATCAGGCGTTGGTTGAATAAGGTCGAGGAGCGGATTTAGATTTGAGGAGCATTTATGCTTTTAGAAACATTTAAAGCACTTGGTTTAGATAAAGCTTGGGGCGATCACCATAGTTTCGAATTCCAAGTGAACGGTCGGGCCAATGCTGAAATCCTACAGGCTCTCAATACCGCAGGAGATGTGCATTACCATCCTTGCCCAGAGGCCTTTGAGGTTGCGGGTGTAGAGAAAGGTCTGGTGCATGTTTTTCGTGATTGGTCCGAGGGTAGGTTCTATCCCCAGGCCCAGCGCAAGTTCTCGGTTTATGTGCCTGCTTTGAGGAGTGCTAATGCTCGCCCAGAGAACTTGTTAGTGTTTAACGACGGTGATGGTTATCTGAGCAGCAAAGGCAGTGTTCGCGCGGCTAACGTGTTGGATAACTTGATTGCCACTGGCGCTATCCCAGCTACGGTTGCAGTGTTTGTTAACCCCGGTATACCTAAGGGTATAGTAGTCTCGAAAAATGCTCGTCCAGACCCTATCGCGAACCAACAGCGCAGTTTTGAGTATGATTCTTGTACCCCTAACTACGTAGAATTTTTATGCCAAGAACTACTGCCGTTTGTTACTAAGGAGTTGGGTTTGAATTTGAGCGAAAACCCATCTAACCGAGGAATATGCGGCATTTCTAGCGGCGGTATTTGTGCCTTTAATGCCGCGTGGCATAGGCCGGATGAGTTTGGCAATGTGATCAGTCATTGTGGCTCATTCACTAATATTCGCGGCGGGCATAACTACCCGTATCTTATTCGTAGCACTGAGCGTAAGGACCTAAAAGTGTTCTTACAAAGTGGTGAAATGGACGCGCAGATTGTCACAGGTAGCTGGCCTTTAGCCAATCAACAGATTGCATCGGCCTTAGAATTTGCAGGCTATGAATATCAATTTGAATTTGGCACAGGCGGACACAACCTTAGGCACGGTGGGGCTTTGTTCGCCGAGACTTTGCGATGGCTATGGCCTGCTAGCTGACCGGTAGCAACCAGCCAGTTAGTTCTCTAGCGCATCTTGATAAGGGGTTACATCCCAGTTTGGATACCTTACCTTAGCCCTGTCTAGTGTTACCTTCGTCCAGAACCCATCTCCCGGCGGCGCAACACCAAAACAAGTGAGTTTGTCTGGTGTGGTGTTGTCCAAGACATTGGACAAGTTTGGGTGTTGTGGAATGGCCACGCATGCCGATCATTCTCCGCGGCTTTAAAGCATGCCATTACCGCGTAACGATGACCGTATCCTGCAGTTAGATTGGTGCCGCGATGATAAATATCAATACCGTACGGGAAGATACTGCCAGCAGGTGTGGCGCTAGACCGGCATAGGGGCAAGAGTTTTGCTGTAAAGCAGGGTCAGTTGAAAAAGCCGCTTCAGGTCCTGCAATCGCATTGCTGTCGGACCTAGTAACATAGTGCATGGGACCATGCGCTTCGCCTACATCACTGAAGTAACAAAGAATGGCCTCACTGTTGTTGGCTGGGTTTTCGCTGGATACGGTGAGCGTGTGGTTGGCGAAATCCCTGTGTAGTGGTTGAGTGTAATCTGCCTCCCCCGTGAACTTTGCCCATGCTTGGCATTGGTATAGATGGATGTCTTGAGGTTTTAGCGCCGCCCGAGCGAAGGCCATAAGCGAAGGCCATGAGCGAAGGATGTACGCCGATTAAGTTGAGGGCCGGGGAGCAGTGAAAGGCTATCGCAGCAAAATTTTAAGCCTACGTAAACCGTGTCACTAAACTGCACCATGCTTGTGGTGTTTTCTTTTGGTAAACAGATTTCGATTTTGCGCCACATCGAATTGGCTTTATTTGGAAGCTATTTTTGTTGCTTGTAGCCGCCAAAAATTAGTTGGATTTACGTTTTGCGGATTTCTTTGATGTGAGCAGGTTCAGCATATCAATTATGACTTTGCGCTGAGTTTTCGATAATGCGAAGAACATTTCTGAAAATTGAACTGTTTCACGGTCTGTTCTCACCATAGCCCGTTTGTACTCGCCACGACCTTCTCCTGTTTGGAGGTCGCCGGGCTTGTTCCTTGACCCTTGCGCGGTTTCAGCAATACGCGCATACATTTCCCCTTGTCCAAGGACTAGCCATTCGTGGTTAACCTCTAGTATCCGGCAGAGCATTATTAGGTTTTTGGCTGAGGGGTTGGAAATTCCCTGTTCCCAATGACTACATGCCGCGCGAGTTATTTGTAGTCGGTCAGCCAAGGCTTCTTGAGTGAGACCTGCTTTTTTTCTTGCGCTGCTGATACGTTTACATAGGGCTGACATGAGCGAAAGGCTAGCCCTAGTGAAAAGGGTTGAATATGATATTTTTGGTATACAGTTGATGATACCAAAAGTATCTGAAATTACTAAGCCTATGCAGGGATTGCACGAACTAATTTGTGCGCAATATCCGCTGTTGAGCTTCAATAAACACTCTGGGAGATTTTTCGTACGTGTCATCTTGAGATAGACGCTCGTGATACTAGGGTCTTTGGGTAGATTCGAACCTACCGTTCGCAGGCAGATTTTGGTGTGCATGGCTGAGCGGGGTGATTATAGTTAACGGCTACCTCAATAGGACGCAACATGACCACGTACGTGACCGCTCAAATCAATATCCATGACCGAGAAAAATACGCCCAATACGAGCAGGGTTTTATGGAAATTTTTGCCAGCTATGAGGGCAAGATGCTTGCGGTGGACGAAGCACCAGAGGTGTGGGAAGGGCAATGGTCGTATACCCGAACGGTCTTGATTGAGTTTCCGTCTGCTCAGGCAGCCAAAAGTTGGTACTCAAGCGACGAATATCAGCAGCTCGCTGCACATCGTTGGGTTGCATCCACGGCCAATATTGCGATGATTGAGGGCGTTCCACTAAACGTTAACCAATAGCGTCCCGCCTCTTGCCCGCATATTGGCTAGAATGCTATTCGTACACGCGCTTCTAAGGTAGTTTACCTTAGGGCGACCCTTCTGGTCCCCAGTGTACGGCTAAGAGCTTGTCTATTGGCTGCTTGTGGGAGCCGAAAGAACGGTTAAACAAATCACCGTCAGTAAAGTGCTCCAAGGTAAATCCTGAAGGGTCTTTCCAATAGTCGAAGACTTGGCTACCTAAGAGATGTTTGCCAACACCCCACCGCTGCTCATAACCCTGTTGCGCCAGAAAATCGTGAGACTGCATTATGTAGTCCCAATGACAAACCTCAAATGCTGCGTGATTAAATTCTCCGTGCCCAGCGCCGACTAAAAATAGCGTGTGGTGATCTACATAAACCTCGCCTCGATCAAGGCGCATAAACGCGCCAAGGGTTTTCTCTTCGCTGCCAATATAAATTTCATCACTGGTGATAAAGCCAAGCCGCTCCTTGTACCAAGCTTCGCTAACGCGAAAGTCCGTGACGTTTAAAACGCAGTGTCCTAGTCTTTTTATAGCGGCTGTATTGGCATTGAAACCCACTCGCTGGCCCAATCTAAGTCGCGGCTCATCTTGATTGAGTGGTGACCGGGATGGCGGTGCTAGGGGGGCTGATTTTGTTATGCCGTAAACAATATCAACTTCGTTGCCGTCTGGATCTATTAGCCGTGCTCTAAGACCGCCACCCGGCAGGTTTACTTCTTCTATAGGAACACTGTCCATCGCCGCGATTCGTTCTAGTTCTTGGCGTGACAGAGCCTCAAAACCCATACCTTTAAAACAAGCGGCGCCTTCGGTTTGCTCGGCGATGTAAGCGTAGGGTTGGGCATCGTAGCCTCGTGCGAACAGGCAACCCTGTTCTCTTGTGACCTGAAAGCCAAAATCTGTGAGAAATTGCGCTTGTTTATCTAGGTCCGGAATTTCAAAGCGCACATAAAGTAAGTCTCTAATATCAGGCATAGTCCGTCCAAACGTACTGAGTATGGGATCCTAAGGTATGCTGGAAAGACGCCTTGCTCAAGTGTTAGAACATTTGCTTTTGTGTTAATCGAGTATTTGGAGCTAGAATTTCGCGTTAGATATAAGGATAAGAATATGCTCACCTCGATTAGTAACAAGGGCGCTGTAAGAACGCTGACATTTAACCGACCTGAAGCCCTGAATGCGTTTAACGACGATATGTTTGACGCCGTGGCTGCAGACATTGTAGCTGCTACGGAAGATGACAGTGTCAAAGTGTTGGTGATAACAGGCGCTGGTAGAGCGTTTTCCGCTGGTATGGACTTAGCGGCTCAACGTGGTGGGTCCGAACCTAAATATGGCTTTCCAGGCATGTTCGAAGCAATTATTGAATTTCCCAAACCCATCATTCTTGCTGTTAACGGCCTAGGTGTCGGATTTGGTTGCACCATCTGTGGCTTGGCTGATTTGGTATTTATGGCCGACGACGCTCGTCTGCGCTGCCCATTTACCTCGCTAGGTTTAACTGCTGAAGCCGGCAGCACCGTGACTTTTCCTCAGCTGATGGGTTATCAAAATGCGTTTTGGGGTCTTTTGAGCTCCCAGTGGATGGACGCTCAGACATGTAAAGATTTAGGCCTAGTATTTGCGCTGGCAGAGGCAGAGCAGTTAATGGCTAAGGTTGATGAGCACGCCCGGATCCTAGCGGCGCAACCACTGGCTGCTTTGGTCACCACAAAAGAACTCATGATGGCGCCGCGTCGAGAAATTTTGCGCGAGGTTTATAAAGTAGAAAATAAGGCCCTAGCTAGTTTGATGGGTGGGCCTGCCAATTTGGAAGCGGTAGCTGCATTCAAAGAGCGCAGGCCGGCAGATTTCTCGAAATTTTAAGCATCTTAACTAGTGAGCAAATAATGTTGCCACACTGTTTTTCTTTTTACACTAAAGACAAAAAAATAAACAAGAAGGAAAAAGAGAAAAGGAAAAAGAGAAAAGAAAGAGAGGAAAAAGACGAAGACGACAAGGGAGCAGCCCGAGAGCGACAATACCTCGGCAGGTGCACTCCAGTCGCCGTCACAAAGCAGGTTTGTTCACCATGTTTGTCGCGCAGCAATACGTCTAGCTGCCTCAAAAGTTTGCGTGCGCAGGTGGTCTAAGCGAGCATTTAAGTTGCGAAAGCTCAACGGATCATCAGCCTCTAAAGGTTTGCCAATGATCAGATCTGAGAAGGTGTCTACGCCGCCATAACAGCCTAAAATTAGCGTAGCCCCGGCCAATTCGTGGGCATCCACTTTGACCAGCGCACGCCTAAGTACCATCAGCCAAAATTTTTCATCGGTCTCGTCGAGTAAACCTATGAGTTCCCGAGTCGTATTGCTTAGGTCGATAAACTGTTGATTCAGAGTTGTCATCAGGGTGTGTGAATTTCCTGCCAAGAGTTAGGAGGCGAGATACTACTAGATGAGTTGTAACAATGGCGTGCAAATTTGCGTCCAGGGAAGAGCTTTTGCTGTTATCTAATGGAAATTTTAGGTAAGAATAACGTATGGTTAGTGCTCACAGCGGCGCGATAATATTTGTAATAGTCACCATAGGGGTAGGTTATGAAAGAGAATAAAGCACTAGCCGCATGGCGTAGGGATGAACAGACGGTGGGCTGTTGGCTGAGCCTTGCAAATTCCTATTCTGCGGAAGCTATGTCGAAATTGGGTTTTGATTGGGTCTGTATTGACATGCAGCACGGTCTTATCGATTACACAGATGTCAGAAACATGTTGCCCGCAATTTCTAATTCTAATGCCACACCTATAGTCAGGGTGCCATGGAATGAACCTTACGAAATTATGAAGGTACTAGACGCAGGTGCTTATGGTGTCATTGTACCTATGGTGAATAATCGCCAAGAAGCCGAACTTGCTGTGCATGCTTGTCGCTACCCGCCACAAGGTAATCGTTCTTTTGGGCCTATTCGCGCAGCCCTTGATGCAGGGCGCGGGTATGCGGTTGAGGCGAATGACCAAGTTGCTTGTATTGCAATGATCGAAACTGCCGAAGGCGTAGCCAATGCGGATGAAATTATGTCTACACCCGGGCTTAACGGTGTTTACATCGGTCCAGCTGATTTAGCTTTATCTATGGGGCTGCCTGCGATGGGCGATCAGCCACAACCAGAACATTTGGAAGTAGTTAAAAGTTTACTCGCCAAGTGCAAGGCTCATGGCATAGCAGCGGGTATTCATACCGGTGGTATTGAATATACCCAGAAGTATTTAGAGCTTGGCTTTAACTTTGTCACCCTAGGCAGTGACTCTGGCCATATGACTAGAAGTGCTGCGAAGGAGCTGTCCGCAGCTCGAGGCGTGGCAGAGGCAAAGCGCGAAGGCACCGGATATTAGTTCAAATAGTAGGGCAGTTTGATGATTGTAATTGTTCTAATACTGCTGGTTGTGGTTTTTGCCCCAAGTCTGTGGGTGCGCTGGGTTATGAACGCCTATTCTCAGGACATAGAAGGTATGCCAGGCACCGGAGGAGAGCTGGCAAAACACCTGATTGAACGGTTTGGCCTTGAATCTGTAAAGGTTGAAACGACAGAGATTGGTGATCACTATGATCCTTCGGATAAGTGTGTGCGTTTGAGCCAAGCTAATTTTTCCGGTCGTTCTTTAACCGCCGTTGCTATTGCTGCACACGAGGTGGGTCATGCAATGCAGGATCATCAGAAAGATCCTCGATTGGCGGCACGCACACGGTTGGTACCCTTTGCGAATAGAATTGCCCAAATCAGTGCAGGTGCCATTTGGGCGGCGCCAATTTTCGCTCTGATAACTCGTCACCCGGTACCTTTTTGGGCGCTTGCTTTATGTGGCCTCAGCGGTCTTCTTGTGCGGATGTTGGTGCACCTCGTTACCTTGCCAATCGAATGGGACGCAAGCTTCGGAAAGGCTTTACCGGTACTAAAGGCCGGTTCTTATCTAGGTGCCAAACAAGAACAGGTAGTTGCCAAGATTTTGCGTGCGGCGGCGTTTACATATGTAGCCGCAGCATTGGCGGATGTGCTCAATCTAACGCGTTGGGCAGCGCTCCTTTTGCGCCGCTAAATGTTCATCAGAAATTTAATTTGTCCCTATTTATTGCTAAAAGTTGCAGGTGGTCGGTCTAGTGACTACCGCTGGTCTGCATTTTTATTGCGCGTGAATGGCAAAATGGCTTTCATTAACAACTTGGATATTTGCTGATCTAAATGGCTAAAAAAATGCGAATTGTGAGTTGGAATGTTAATGGGCTTCGTGCCTGCGCAAAGCGAGGTTTTCTCGACTTTTTGGAATCTTCCAAAGCCGATGTCGTTGCTTTGCAAGAAGTTCGTGCATTTCCTGAGCAGTTACCCCCAAATGTTTTAGCGCCAGAAAATTGGCATGTATGCTTCGCACCTGCAAAGCGCCCTGGATATAGCGGCGTGGCGATCTTCAGTAAAACCAACCCTAGTCGAGTTGAAACAAGTTTAGGTGAAGACCGTTTTGACGATGAGGGGCGATTTATAGCCGCACATTATGGTCGGCTAGCTGTGGTTTGTGTGTACTTCCCAAAGGGCAGCGGTAAGGATAGAGATAACTCTCGAGTAGCCTACAAAATGGACTTTTATAGGGCTGTTTTTGATCGTATCGAAGTGCTGCGCAAACGTGGTCCTGTATATGTTGTAGGAGACTATAATACTGCTCACGAAGAAATTGACCTTGCCCGGCCCAAGACAAACAAAAAAGCCAGTGGCTTTCTACCTATAGAGCGTGATGAGTTAACGCGCTGGATGAGTCATGGCTGGGTTGATACTTTCAGAGCCACTCATTCTGATGATCCCGACCACTACACTTGGTGGCGCCAGTTTGGTGGTGCTCGAGATGATAATGTAGGTTGGCGTATCGACTACGTATTTGCTTCGCATTCAGGTATGCGTAGGGTCAAAGAGGCTTTTATTTGGCCCCATGTTTTAGGCTCCGATCACTGTCCAGTGGGTGTAGACTTAGTCTAGATAAACCGTCATTTAGAACGGTTCTTTTTATAGGATCTAACCCATGGCTCAATTATTCCCCAATCACCCCAACCTGCGTGGTGGCTTTGCGCCCCTGCAAATGGAGTGTGATGTTCACGACCTAATTATCGAAGGCGAAGTACCCAAGCAACTTAATGGTACTTTTTACCGCAATGGTCCCAACCCGCAATATTCTCCTCGAGGCGCGTACCATATGTTTGGTGGTGACGGCATGATTCATGCCTTAAGTATTGAAGACGGGCGAGTTAGTTACCGTAATCGTTGGGTACGCACTCAGCGATTTGAGAAAGAGCGAGAAGCAGGCCGATCGCTTTTTAACAGTTTTAATCCTATGGATGTCGATGAAAGCGTTCAGGGTATGGAAACAGATGGTGTGGGTAATACGAATATTATCTGGCACGGTGGCAAGTTGTTGGTTTTAGAAGAAGCGCATATACCTATTGAACTAGACCCTATTTCGCTAGAAACAAAGGGCGGACATACCTTCGGTGACAGGTTACATGGTCCCATGACCGCTCATCCAAAAATGGATGAAGAAACTGGGGAAATGTTTTTCTTTGGTTATAACGCCAAGGGTGCAATCTCCGAGCATATGACCTTTAGCGTGGTGGATGCCGGCGGCACTGTGACTCGATCAGAGGCATTTGTCGCACCCTATGCATCCATGGTTCACGATTTTATGGTGACCAAGGAACACATTTTGTTTCCGATCATGCCGCTCACAGGCTCAATTGAGCGTGCGTTCGCTGGTGGTCCAGTTTACGCCTGGGAGCCAGAGAAGGGTGTGCATATTGGTGTTATGCCAAGAGCTGGTTCTGTCAAAGACTTGCGCTGGTTCCGTGGCGCTCCTAGTTATGTATTCCACCCCATGAATTCGTACACGGACGGTAACAAGATTATTTGCGATGTGTGCGAGTATCCTGAAGCACCTTTGTTTCCACTTGTGGACGGTAGTCGCGGAGATCCGAAGAAAGCACTGGCAAAGATGGTTCGTTGGACATTTGATTTAGATAGCGAAACAGATGTTTTTAAAGAAGAGCAATTGCACGACATAGTCTGCGAGTTTCCGCGTTTTGACGAGCGTCTGACCGGTATGAGTTACCGCTACGGCTACTTTGCCGGAGATACCCAGCCGCCAGAGAAAGTGGGCGGGTTCAATGTCATTGGCGCAGTTGACCACAAGACCAACTCGTTGGACCTATATGATGTGGGCGAAGGGTGTGCCACCGGTGAGCCAATATTTGTACCTACTTCTAAAGATGCTGCTGAGGGGGAAGGGTTTTTGTTAGCCCATGTGTATGACGCTAATCGAGGCGCCAGTCACTTAGCCATTTTAGATGCGCAAAATGTCGCAGCTGGTCCCCTTGCTAAAGCCTATTTAGACCACCGCATTCCTTACGGGTTTCATGGCAACTGGCGCGGCGCACAATAGCAACCCGTTGGGCTGAGTGGCATTGGCTGAGCGTTAGCCAAGGCCGCTACTTTTGAGCAGGGCATAGACTGTCATACCTTGCTGTAAACCCAGCTCATGGCAGGCCGGTAGAGTGATTCTAGAACGCAGAGTTTGTCCACCGATAGATAGCGTAATGTCGGCAAAACGTTCGCTTGCGTCGATGCTTTTGATCACACCTTTTAAAACATTTCGAGTGCTTATTCCGGTTGGCCGCTGTAGTGCTAATGCAACATCATTGGGTTTAACCTGAAGAGTGACGTACTCATTGATGGCAAGATCTCTATATTCCAACTTTGGAATTTGCACATTCTGGCCTGCCACGTTTAACCGCGTCATGTGATAGGTAACGTCATGTTCAATGACCCTGCCGTGCAAAAATGAAAGGTCCGTGGTGAGTAGGTTGTTAAGCTGCGCTTCCACATAATTTACGCCGTCGTAGGTAGAGCCGTGGAAGCATTTTTCCCCAGAGTTGATGACCATTATATTTTGGCAAAGTTGTGTGACTTCTTCTAATTGATGACTAACGTATAGTGTAGGTGTTTTGAATTCGTTAGAAAGTGCATGCAGATAGGGTAGTATTTCTCTTTTTCGAGATTCGTCCAAACCGCTCAAGGGCTCATCTAGCAGCAGTAGCTGTGGTTGGGTTAACAGTGTGCGTGCCATAGCTATCCTGCGACGTTCGCCGCCTGACAAATTACCTACACTGCGCTGTAGTAGGGGTGCTAAATCAAATGTGTCTACAACGGCTTGTAAAGAAATTGCTGTGGAGGAATCTGGTGTTACAGCGGGTTTTCTGTTGGTTGCCCGCTTGATCGCAAAGTTGAGATTGTCCAAGGCATTTAGATGAGCAAAGAGTCTATCTTCTTGAAACAGTAAACCTATGGGTCTTAAATAGGGCGGGGTGTGCTGTGTTTCGTTGAGCCATGTAGTACCCATAAAAGAGATATGACCTTGGACCGGCACTAGGCCTGCAATGGCTTTAAGCAGACTGGTTTTGCCGCTGCCGCTGGATCCAAAAATCGCGGTTACCCCTGGGCCAATAGTGGCTGCCAGATTAAGTTGAAAATCATCTCTAGCAAGTTTTATATCTATTTCTAACATGTCACAGTACCCGCATGGCGGCACGCCGATTGAGGCTGTAGACCAGCAACAGTACAAGGAACGAGAAGGCTATAAGAATGCCTGAAAGTAAATGTGCTTGGGCATAGTTAAGGGTTTCTACTTCTTCGTAAATGGCAATAGATACTAATCTTGTCTCGCCCGGGATATTACCACCAACCATTAAAACTACGCCGAACTCGCCAACCGTATGGGCGAAGGTCAACACCGATGCGGTGATATAACCCCTTAGAGAGAGCGGTAAAATCACGTTAAGAAATGCATCCCAAGGCTTAGCACCTAGAGTGTAAGCCACTTCAATAGGACCTTTGCCAACCTGAACAAAAGTGTTCATTAACGGCTGTACCATGAAAGGCAGGGAGTAAATTAGCGAAGCGACTACTAGGCCTGAAAAGGAAAATGTCAGGGTGTTACCGGTGGTTTGCAACCAAAATTGGCCTATTGGATTCTCTGGGCTGAACAAAAGTAAAAGATAAAAGCCGATGACAGTAGGCGGCATTACTAAGGGCATGGCGGTGATGGCCTCAATTGCAGGCCTTAGTTTGCTGTTGCTGTGGGCTAACCACCAGGCAAGAGGGGTGGCTAAAAGCAGCAATATCAGAGTGGTGATGGACGCAAGTTTAAGTGTTAGCCAAATGGCTGTAAGTTCCACAGAATATGTCCGGTAGTTCTAGTAGAAAGTTCCAAGAGAAAGTTCTAATAAGAAGTTCTATTAGCAGTAGGTGCAAAGATCCCCACAAATAGGGGCATTGCGCTGAAAACAATACCCCATTTGCTAAGCTTGTAATGCTAAAGCGTTTTTCTAAACTTTAGTGTCATACGGTTAGATTCGCCAATAGCGAGCATTTTGGTGCTTAGCTCTGGATCATCCTTAGCGCCCCGTAATGAAGGAGGAAGGCGCCAAACAACATCGTCTGCTCCTGGTTGATCTTTACTGTTTGCGTTTATGTCTGAACTGGCAACAAATTCAAAACCGGCAGCCTGCATTTGCGCAATGACAAATGACTTTTTCAGGTAACCCCGCGAACCGCTAGCCCATTCGTCGGTAGCGCTGTCTGGTGCGTGATGTTGAACCACACCAGCAATTCCGCCAGGTTTTAGAACGTTGTAGGCATCATTGATAGCAGTGGTTAAAAAACCGCCTTGGCCCTCAAATCGAGCCAAGTTATGTAGTGCTCGAATGAACAGTACTGCGTCAGCAGTACCATTTAAGTTTTCTGCTGCCTTGCCGAATTCCATAGCTGAGACAGGGGCTGAATTTTCGCCGCGCCATTCTTGTGCTCCTGCTGGCCAGTCAGTAGTCCAAGTGCGCATTTGTTCAATGCGCTCGGCACTCATGAAACCAAATAACGGCCATACAGCGTGTGGATAGTTTGCGCCAATTAACTGGCCTTCCGCGCCAAGGTGAGGCAGTAATAATTTGCTATACCAACCGCCGCCAGGCAACGCCTCGACGACTGTCATACCCGGCACAATGCCAAAAAAGTTTAGTGTTTCTTCTGGGTGTCGATATACATAGCGTGCCCTTACCGCATCGGGCTGGGCTGCTAAAATTGCTGCAAGAGAGTTGGTTGCAGCTTGCTCTGGCATGGAAGTAGCCTGAGGTTCTGCGATTGTTTGAGTCTGAGTTTCCTCAGGTTGGCTGCAAGCAGCAAAAGTTAGTGCTGCCGCGAGAAGAATGAGAATACGCATATGTGAGTTCCTAAGTATTTATTGCCTGCTTAAAAACAAAGAGTAACCCAAGAGTAACAATGTGTCTTTTGGCTATGGCGAAGGTTAGACAGTTGAATAGTATCCATGCATGAGCTTGATGTTACGCTTGTCCTGCGCGGTTTGAACAGAGCTATTTTCTCTTGCGGGGATATCTTCCAAGACACTTTTGTAGATATAGCGCAAGACTAGTAGACGAAGAAACGGCGCTCGCTTGGAATTTTACGCTCTCTAATGATACTGAGTTATTTCGAGTCGCTCGGCATTTTAATGTGTTTGTTCTATGGCCTCGCCTACCACCTGTGCGATTGATCTAATATCTTTTTCCGAGGCGGTAAACGGCGGCCCGAATTGTAGGGTGTCTCCCCCCCACCTAACGTAAATACCCATTTCCCAGCAACGTACTCCAACTTCAAATGGTCTTACTGTAGGGTCGCCGTCTCTTGGCGCAAGTTGAATTGCTCCAGCCATACCGAAGTTGCGAATATCTGTAATGTGTTGAGTACCGCGCAGGCTATGTAAGGTTTCTTCCAACACAGGTGCTAATTTTTTCGCGCGCGCTACCATATGATCTTCTTCAAACACATTAAGGGCCGCGTTCGCAGCTGCGCAGGCTACGGGGTGTGCTGAATAGGTATAGCCGTGAGGTAATTCAACCATATGTTCGGGCGTCTCTATCGCCATAAACGCCTCATAGATAGGCGCCGAACTTAGCACTGCGCCCATGGGGATTGCGCCATTAGTTAAGCCTTTTGCAACGGTCATGATATCTGGTGTGACGGCAAACGTATCCGCACCGAAGCGCTCGCCAGTGCGCGCAAAGCCGGTGATGACCTCGTCGAATATAAGCAAAATGTCGTGTTCGACGCAGATCTCTTTTAGCCGTTGTAGATAGCCCTTAGGTGGAACTATGACCCCTGCGGATCCTGACATGGGTTCAACAATGACGGCGGCAATGTTTGAAGCATCATGTAGCGTAATCAGCTGCTCTAGATGATTCGCTAATTCCATACCCTCGTCAGCTTGACCTTTGGTAAACGCAAACTCAGGTTGCAATGTATGGGGTAGGTGGTCGGCATCGCCAAGTTGACCGAAAAGTTTGCGGTTAGCGCCAATGCCGCCAAGACTTGTGCCGGCGAAATTTACACCATGGTATCCCTTCATCCTGCCGATAAAGCGTGTTTTGCTGGGTTGGCCCTTTAGCCGCCAATAGGCTCGGGCCAGTTTCAGAGCGGTATCAGCGCATTCGGATCCTGAATTGGTAAAGATGGCATGGTCGAGGTTGCCCGGTGCCATAGCAGTCAGGCGATCGGCTAGAGTGGTAGCGCCGGGGTGGGTGTATTGAAAAGCCGGTGCGTAATCTAGCGTGGCCAGTTGCGCAGTTATTGCTGCGGTGATTTCAGGTCGGTTATGCCCGTAGCCACAACACCAAAGACCTGACAAAGAGTCGAATACGCGCCGACCATCGTCACTAATGAAGTGGCAATCTTCAGCGGCCACGACAATGCGTGGATCTTTATGGAATTGACGGTTGGCGGTAAACGGCATCCAGTGAGCTTTAGTCGTGGCTCGGTTTGAACCCAAATTCTTTCCTGTGTGTTTTGCTGTCATCCCGATAACCTCAATTCGACTTGGCGAGTTAGCTGGTGGCTTTGATAAAAGCTGGGCGCGCAGATAGTCGCTCCCAATAAGATTTAAGGTGCTCGGGTAAGCCGTTAGGTAAGAAGTGTTCTGCGAGCATTATTGTATAGCCCAGATTAATGTCAGCGGCGCTGAAATCGTCCCCCAATATGAAACTGTTATCACCGATAGCATCGCCGACTGCAATAGCGCACTGCTCGCCGCGATTGAGCATTTCAGCGACGACTGCTGGGATATTTTTTTCGCCTGGGAACTCGCGACTGTGATTGACTACTTCGCCTAATGGACGGGCAAAGGTAGATTCGGCAAACCAATTCCACTGCTGATAAATCGCGTGCTCTGGAGTACCCGCTTGAGGCTGTAATTGACCGTTGCCATAGCGGTCAAGAAGGTATTGAACCATTGCGCAGGACTCATACATGAGTAAGTCATTTGCCGTGTCGACCATTACTGGCACTTTTCCTAACGGGCTTATCTTGCGCCATTGTGGTGTTGCTCTAAACTCTTGTGTGAAGTCAATCATCTCTACTTCGTAGTCAATGCCTAGTTCTTCGCAAAGCCAAATGGGTCTTATGCCTCGTGTCCTCGGGGCGTGGTAAAAACGTATCATAGAAAGCTCCTAACGATCTTCATTATTCTTATTTGGTTTTGGGTTATGTGCTTTAGTGAACAACCCAAAACAGTTTGTGAGTGATTTTATGATTGCAGCCTAAGCTCTCTTTTCAGCACCTTGCCCGTAGCGTTATGCGGGATTTCATCAATAAATCTTACGGACTGAGGCTGTTTGAATTTTGCCAGTTTATCCGAGCAGTGTTTGAGAACAGTTTGTTCATCTAAAGTTTGTTCAGGTTTGATGACTATTATTGCTTGGCCGACTTCCCCCCAACGATCATCTGACACCCCTATAATTGCCACTTCACCCACCTGTGGCAACTGGTAGATGACATTTTCTATTTCCGCTGGATAGACATTTTCGCCGCCGGAAATATACATGTCCTTCCATCTGTCGACTATGTAGATAAACCCTTCCGCATCTAAATAGGCTGCGTCGCCAGTGTGCAGCCAGCCATCAGTGAATGCCGTTGCATTAACCTCAGGCTTGTTCCAATAGCCGGGAGTGATATTAGGGCCTTTTACCCATAGTTCACCAACGGTTTCTGGCGTGCTTATAGGCTCGCCGTTTTCGGTCATTATTTTCACTTGGTTGTGTAGTACTGGCAGACCTGCCGAGCCGATTTTTTGCATAGCATTTTCCGCAGTTAATGCGGACACCAAAGGGCTGGTTTCGGTCATTCCAAAGACCTGTTGTAGGCCAATGTCGCGTTTGGCGTAAGTGTTGATCATTTCCTTGGGGGTTGGTGCGCCGCCGATGCCAAAGGTTTTTACATGGCTTAGGTCACTTTGCTCAAATGTCGGGTGCTGACTCATGAATAGATAGTTGGTGGGTACCGCCAGCATATGTGTTACGCCATAGTTGGGGTCGGATAATAATTTTAGACATTCACCGGGGTCAAAACTGCGCACAATAATATTAGTCCCACCCATATGTACTGCTGGATTGGCATAACAGTTAAGGCCGCCTGTATGGAAAAGAGGCAGTACCACAAGGTTAACCATATCCTCAGAAACTCGGTGCGGTGTGAGGGCATTAATGACATTCCAAAAGGTCATGCCGTAAGTGATCATGGCACCCTTAGGATTACCCGTTGTGCCAGAGGTATACATAATGACCCAGAGGTCATCGTGATTTAGGTCAACTTCTGGGTTGTCTGTACCCGCTGCATCTATTAGAGATTCATAGCCAGAAGCGTGGCCGTCTGCTCTCAAGTCAAGTAACTTGCTGACACAGCCGGAAGCTTTTAATGCGTCTGCTTCATCATTGAATACGTCCTCGTGTACGAGTACCTTGGGCGCGCAATCACCGACAATATACTCTAGCTCAGGAACGCTCAGGCGCCAATTCAATGGCACGTAAATAGCACCTAGCTTCATGCACGCAAATTCCAACTCTAAGCAATCCGAGGTGTTGTTAGTCAGCGCCGCGACTCTGTCGCCCTTGGTGATGGCGTATTGGCTCCTTAAACCATTAGCGAGTTTTGCAGTGCGTTCTTGCATTTGCCCGTAGGTGTACTGGCGGCCAGAAAATAGATCGATTATGGCCAATCGTGAAGGGGCTTGGTGCGCATGATACGCCACCCAATCGTAAACTTTGATCGACATAGTCTGTCCTTATTTGATTGCTTCAAACAGTGATTCTGCCCAGATGCAGCAATCTACTTCAAGGCAAATAGACGCCTAAATCACTTTAGCTGTGGAATGCAGTGAGCAATCAAACTTGAAGGCACCAACCAAAGCAGACAGAATCCTTGATCTGATAATTTAAGCAATACGCGGAAAAGGGGAAAAGATGATTGATTTAGAGAAAAACGGTGATGTGTTTACCATGACCCTAAATGCTGGGGAAAACCGCTGGAATACTACTTTTGTTCGCGCGATAGCAGAGGTCTTGGACGAAGTAGAAGCATCGAGTGGTCCCGCCGCACTTGTTACTGCCTCTGCTAGTGAAAAGTTCTTCTCTAATGGGTTAGATTTAGATTGGGTACAAAACCCTGATGGTTTTCCTGCTGCTGGAGATAGAAAAGCCTTTGGTCCTGAATTTATGACGTTGATGGCCCGCTTTATGACCATGCCGATACCTACACTATGTGCTGTTAATGGTCATGCATTTGGCGCGGGGTTTATGGCAGCTATGTGTCATGACGTTCGTGTTATGCGAGAAGATCGCGGTTTTATGTGCGCTAACGAAATACAAATTGGTATGTCCATTCCAAGCCCGGAGCTGGCGCTATTTCGGCACAAAATGCCGCGCCACGTATTTCACAAGACTGTGCAATTAGCCCACCGCTGGGCCGGTCCTCACGCATTGCAGGCGGGTTTGGTTGAAGCAGTGGCGCCTGCTGAAGGGTTGCTTGAATTAGCACAACAACGGGCTGCTGAGTTAGCGCCCCTTGGTGCAAATCGGGAGAACTTCGGCGGCCAAAAAGAACGTTTGTACGGCGAAAATTCTGCGATAAACGAAGTTCATGGTCCTGCCTATATGTTAAGAAATGCGCATTTGTACAGTCATTAGGCGTTTACGGTTGTGAGCGAGTTTGGTAACTAATTTTGATTTGTGGGGAGAATGTCAGTGGCTGAGCAAATAACACCAATTGCAGGTATCAGTGAAGAGGAATGGCAGGTCAGGACAGATTTAGCTGCCTGTTACCGATTGTTTGTAAAGTACGGTTGGACAGACCTGATATTTACTCACCTGTCAGCTCGGGTACCAGGAGTTGATGATCAGTACCTTATTAACCCTTATGGACTCATGTTCGAGGAGATTACCGCTTCATCGCTTCTGAAGGTGGATTTTCAAGGCAATGTAATAAGCGGTGATTATAAGTACAACGATGCCGGTCACGCTATTCACACCGCAATATTGATGGCTCGCCCCGATGTGAATGCAGTTTTACATAGCCACACGCGGGCAGGTATGACGGTATCGTGTATGCAGTGTGGGTTGTTACCACTGACTCAGCAGGCCAGTGAGGTAATGGATAATCTTTGTTATCACGACTACGACATTGCCGTAGGTGCGGAAGATGAGTGTGAGCGGTTGGGCCGAGATATTGGTGAAAAGCATGCAATGATTATGCATAACCATGGCTTACTCACTTGCGCCTCTACAGTCGCTGAAGCGTTTTATCAGATGTATATTTTGGAGAACGCCTGCAAGGTACAAGTAGATGCAATGGCTAGCGGTGCTGATTTGCACCATACCAAAGAAAGTGCGGCCAAGATGCTTCGAGACTATGGCCGCGTAAAGCTGAATAAACCAAGCCGTTCGTCACGATTAGCGTGGCCTGCGTTGCTCAGAATGCTGGATAAGCAAGATGACTCTTATCGCATGTGAGAGGGTTGTTGATCCCTTGCTGGAGGACCGATAGAAAAGGCCTCTCTGCTTGGAAATATTGAAAGTTCTGCAAGAGCTGGTAGGCAAAAAATTCAGGCAAAAAAATGCCCTGTAAACAGGGTATTTTTGTATATCGCTCTATCAAGTTGGAACGTGCAACCTAGATTGCAAATAACCTAAGTTACGCGTTCAAATAGACCGCTTATTCTAAAACGTAAGTAAAGCGTCCGTAATAGAATGCACCGTTAAAGCCGAAAGGCGAGAACTGGCTATAAGGTAGTCCCAACGCATCTGGCGGGGTGTTACCACAACTTGCAGTAGAGCATCCTTGCTCGTCGGATACGTTGCGTCCGCCTACAGTGAAGGTCATTTGCTCGTTAAAGTTGTACGCTGCTTCTAAGTCAATGATGATGGCATCATCAAAATAGCCGCCGGCTTCATTGTCATAAAAATCACCGTAGTAATTGATGCGTCCAAGAATTCGCCATTGCTCAAAGTTATGATTAGCAGTGAAATTCCAACGCGTTCCGGGCACACCGTCTTGAATCAGGCGCACACGGCCGTTGTTGAATAAGGCGGGATCTCTGTCGACAACCTCAGTGGTGGTCAAGTTATAGGCCAATTGCCAAGTCGTTACACCGTTAAGCCATTGTGTGTCCGTAGAAACGACAACATCTATTCCAGAGGTATCTGTTTCAAACTGGTTAGTGAAGAAGCGGAACTGTGAAATATCTGAAGCGTCTATACCTTGATTCAGCAGTGTTGCTAAGTCAGCGGCCGTCAAGGTGAAGTTGCTGGAAAGGTTAAGTCGGTCGTCAACATTTATGAAGAAATAATCCATGGTTACATCGAGTGCGCCAAGACTCGCGTAGGCGCCCAATGTGTAGTTGGTAGATTCTTCGGGCTGTAACTCGCTGCCGCCACGCAGGCGGGCTGCAGGGCTGATTGATGGGACAACACCTTGGTTGGTTAACATACCGTTAGTGAACTGCGTAGATATGTTTGATGCATTTGACTGGCCTGGAGTCGGGGCTTTGAAGCCGGTACTTACGGTTGCGCGAAAGCCTATGCCTTCTTCGAGTGAATAATTTGCACCCAGCTTAAAGTTGGTAGTTGTACCAAAATCTTCGAAATCCTCGTATCTTATTGCGCCACCAATTAGTAAGTCTTCGTTGGGTAGATACTCCAAGTCAGCGTAAAGTGCGTAATTGCTGCGATCAAAACTGCCTGAAATTTGCGGAGAAAAACCGGGAAAACCATTGGTCGAGGTGCTGAAACCCTGACTACCTAAGCCGCCATCAATATAAGATTCGCTTTGACCGGCCCCAATAGTGAATTCCTCTTTTCGATATTCTGCACCGAAACTTAGCTGTAGTTGGGTGGAGAATTCGTAGGAAAAGTCTGCGTTGAAGTTAAGGTCTTCCTGTTCGTATGAACCTGGATCGAAGTTCCTAGGTGTTGACGCCCCTAAGCTGGCATTCACTGTATTATTGATCACGAAATCCGCTTCGTTATTGCCCCAATAAGTGCTGACACTCCAGTTGAGGCCATTTTCTAGCTCACCGCGAAGACCGATAAGAAATGAAGAATCTGTAATTTCACCGCCAAAGTTTGGGGTAAAACCATTGGGGATAGTTTCCTGAAAGTTAAAGCAATTTGGGTCGGCGGTTATTTGTGCGAGTGCAGCGGGGTCTGGTATCAGGCCTGTTATAGCTACAGTCGGACAACTGATGCCATCACCGGTAGATAGTATAGGAAATGCTGAATTGTCCTGTCCTAATGGGCCGGGTGTAAGGTCGCCAACCAGAAGAGTGGCGCCGCCATCGGCACTATATACACCAGCGCGATTGGTTGGATTGCGGTAGTAGAAGCCGCCAAGAATATCTTTGTTATTGTGATTGGCTGTACCAAAGAGCTCAATACCACCGTCGAAGTCAGCACCAAAATTGACCCAAGCTTTATAACCGTCACCGGCTTCAGGGGTGCCCCAAATTTGCGCTGGATTTCTAACGCCCTGATAACCAGCATTTGCTAGTGCTGCAGCGTCAGCTCTTTGCACTGAACGACTTGTCGCGTCAGTATCTGCCCATTCAAAGGTAACGTTGGCAAAGCCAAAGTCGCCTATAGGTAGGCCTTTATTGAACGCGTAACTGTACTGATCACCGTCGCCTTCTTGATAGACCCCATATTTTGCTTCGAAAGAGCCGCCACTATTGTCGTTCTTTAAATTGAAGTTAATGACACCGGCAATAGCGTCGGAACCATATTGCGCTGCTGCACCATCACGTAGTACCTCGACGGTACGTAGTGCTAAGGAAGGGATGGCAGAGATGTCTGGCCCTTGTGAGCCGGTTGATACGCCATTGCCTAGCCAAGTAATAACGCCAGATCTGTGGCGTCGCTGACCGTTGACTAATACAAGAGTGTGGTCAGGTGCTAAACCTCTTAGATTCGCTGGGCGTACTAGTGTCGCTGCGTCACTAATTGGTTGATCATTGATATTAAATGAGGGCACTATGTTGCGCAGTAGGTCGCTTGTATCTATACCACCTTGGTTAACAAAGTCGTCACCGGAAATGACGTCTACTGGTGCAAGCGATTGCGCTACTGATCTTGGCTTACCCCTCGTGCCAATAGTCACAACTTCTTCGATAATCTCTGGATCTGCTTGTTCCAGTGCGAGGGCAGGTTGTGTAGATAATCCAAGTAAAGACAGAGCTGTAACTGAAACACTCACAATGCTTCTACGCCACAGGTAGATGTTTAATAGTTTTGACATTGAAGTCGATCTCCATGCGCCACTTGGCGCCAAGTTAGTTTGTTGGTCACGTAGGCTATCCAGTCGAATGCAACTAAATAGTTAACAGGCGCAACTTAAACAGATTACGAAAAATGCCTAGATACAACGGACTAATGGTTCACAAAATGGAATAAAAGGTGGGAAAAAGTGAAAAGTGGATAACTGTTATAGCCTTCGTGGAAGGGGCATTTATGCGGTTGGTGGTATGTAGGGGCTATTATGCTAAAAGGCAGGTGTCTGGTTGAAACCAAGGTTGTGGATATCTGGTGTTTAGTTGGGCTACAGCGGGAGGGAAAGACGTTGAGAAGAAATGTTAGGCCCTGAATTCAGGGCCTAACAAGACGCTAGGGCAGTTTACTTAAAGTTATAAGTAAAACGTCCATAGTAGAACGCACCGTTAAAACCAAACGGTGTGAACTGACTGTATGGGAGTCCCAACGCACCAGGAGGTGTTGTACCACAGCTAGAAGTTGAGCAGCCTTGCTCGTCACTAACATTGCGGCCACCGAAGGTGATAGTCATATCTTCGCTAACGCTATATGCAGCCTCTAGGTCGAGGAGCAATGCATCATCAAAATAACCACCAGCTTCGTTGTCATAGTACTCGCCATAGTAGTTCACGCGAGCTAGGAATCTCCACTGAGCAATGTTGTGATTTGCAGTAAGGTTCCAGCGTGTAGATGGCGTGCCATCTTGAACCAAAAGAACTCTGTTGTTACCGAAGAGTGCAGGGTCTCTGTCGCCAACTTCAGTAGTTGTTACATTGTACGCTAAGTTCCATGTGGTAACGCCGTTTAACCATTCAGTTTCTGTTGTCACAACTAAGTCAATACCCGATGTATCGGTTTCGAATTGGTTAGTGAAGAAACGAAATTGAGAGATATCAGAAGCGTCGATACCTTGGTTAGCCAAAGTAACTAGGTCTGCTGCTGTCAGCGAGAAGTCATTTGAAAGGCTTAGACGATCTTCTACATTGATATCAAAGTAGTCGACTGTTATGTCAAAAGCGCCAACATTCATGTACGCACCAATGGTGAAGTTAGTTGACTCTTCAGGATCAAGTACCGAACTGCCACGCAATAGTGCCGCTGGGCTATTCGGTGGAATAACACCTTGGTTAGTCAGGACGCCACCGATGATCTGAGTTGAGATGTTCGATGCGTTTGACTGACCAGGAGTAGGCGCTTTAAAGCCTGTGCTGATAGTCGCGCGATATCCCATTGTATCGTTAACTGCGTAGTTTGCGCCCAACTTATAGTTGGTAGTTGTACCGAAGTCATCAAAGTCTTCGAAACGTAGAGCTGCGCCAATAAGCAGTTGCTCGCTTGCATAGTATTCAACATCTACGTAAGCCGAATAGTTTTCGCGTTCCCAGCTGCCTGAGATAGCAGGAGAAAATCCCGGGAAGCCATTGGTTGAGGTGCTAAAGCCCTGTGTACCAAGTCCGCCGTCGATATAGGATTCTCTTTGCCCCGCACCAATCGTGAATTCCTCTTTACGTAACTCAGCACCGAAGCTGACCTGCATAGCGTCAGAAACAGGATAAGAGAAATCTGCGTTTAGGTTGTGATCGCCTTGCTCATAGTAACCGGGGTTAAAATTGCGAGGTGTGATAGGACCTAAACTTGCGTTTACAGTGTTGTTGATAACGAATGCTGCTCTATTAATACCCCAGTAAGAGCTCACGCTCCACTCAAGGCCATTATCTAGTTCGCCGCGCAATCCAATGAGGAAAGATGAATCTGAAACTTCGCCGCCAAAGTTAGGGGTGAAACCGCCTGTGATTAGTTCTTGGAAACTAAAGCAATTAGCATCTGCAGCTACAAGAGCCATTGATGTTGCTTCAGGTACCAAGTTGTTTACCGCAACTGTTGGGCAGCTAACACCGTCACCCGCAGATAGCGCAGGAAAACCAGCGTTCGTTTGACCTACAGGGCCGGGAGTTAAGTCGCCAATTAGCAGGGTAGCTCCGCCGTCACCACTATAAACTCCACCGCGGTTGGTAGGGTTACGGTAGTAGAATCCGCCGAGTACATCTTTACTATTATAGTTAGCTGTACCGAACAATTCGATATTGTCGTTAAGGTTGCTGCCAAAATTTACCCATACTTTATAGTCATCGGCAACTTCAGGTGAACCCCACACTTGTGCTGGGTTACCAACACCTTGGTAGCCAGCAGCGATAAGACTAGCCGCATCACCACGTTGCACTGCACGGTCAGTTGCTTCGGTATCAGCCCACTCAGCTGTCACGTTGACAAAACCGTTGCCGCCAATTGCGAAACCTTTGTTTACAGCAAGGATATATTGATCGCCGTCACCTTCTGAGTAGCTACCATATTTAGCTTCGAACGAACCGCCAGAGTCAGCGTTCTTTAGGTTGAAGTTGATAACGCCAGCAATAGCGTCAGAGCCATATTGGGCCGCTGCGCCATCGCGAAGTACTTCAATACTTCTTAACGCGAGTGAAGGTATTGCTGCCAGGTCCGGACCTTGAGATCCATCAGACAGTCCGTTACCTAACCAAGTAATTACTGCAGCGCGATGACGTCTTTGACCATTCACTAATAGCAACGTGTGATCAGGCGCTAAACCACGAAGGTTAGCGGGGCGAACAAGAGTTGCCGCGTCACTGATGGGTTGGTCGTTGACGTTGAACGAAGGCACAACATTACGTAGCAAGTTGCTAGTATCGATACCGCCTTGGTTAGTGAAATCATCACCTGAAATAACATCTACAGGTGCAAGTGATTGAGTTACAGAACGCGGCTTACTGCGAGTGCCGATAGTAACTACTTCTTCGATTACGTCTGGGTCAGCTTGTTCTAAGGCGTAGGCCGAAGTGCTGATTGACGCAAATAGACTGATCAAAGTGAAGTTTAGAACGGCAGCTAAAGCCACTCCTCTTCCCTTAATTTTTTCTAAGATAGACAATTGTTTTCTCCATTACGACGATACCGTCGCTGTTTTTTTTAGCAGATTTACCATGCATGAACACCAAAGGCATTCGTGTTCATGGAACGGAGCGAATTATGCCTAAGTTTGTTCCCATAAAGTATACAAAATAGACTCAAAAGTGATGAAAATAGTAAAAATAATGGAGGAAATGGGCGAAAAGTGAGTAAAAAGTGAAAGTTTTGTCGACTTCGTGTCGCCGCATCATACGCAGGGCGGGGTGAGGGTAATTTTGAGCAAGTCTGCAGTCAAAAATCATTACGTCTTGATTGCACCGTTTATCCTCTGTTTGAGCTCGATCAGCGGAAAGCTTTTCCTAAAAGCCCCAGTCGCGATGAGAATTGCGCTCAAGCCTAACGGTTGTTGCAAGCCAACTTGCTTATGGGGGCTTCCAAGTTTGTATTTAGTGTTGGTGCGATTTGTCAGATTCTGAAAAGTGGTTTCGCTTGCAGGATAACTGCGCAAACGATAGAAGGCTTAAAAGCTCAAAAAGCTTCATAGAGACTAAAATCAAACAAGCAAGATAAACAAGCAAGATAAACGAGTTAGAAAAGATAGACGAATAGACTTAGCGGATGCAATCGCCCATAGAAAGCCTTAGTAAGTCGCCGTTAGCACTACAGCGGCTTTCGGGGAG